>Ga0180217_1000140_pt1 | contig 149181 bp, 141 predicted proteins | sample eDN3rd37CBELigOP_FD_128521 | JGI IMG/M metagenome (GOLD analysis project Ga0180217, IMG submission 128521) | Enriched Organic Plus compost microbial communities from Emeryville, California, USA - eDNA 3rd pass 37_C BE-Lig OP (version 2) (version 2) ... | reverse complement strand
TGGGACGGTACGTTCAACGGCAGAGATTTACCATCGACGGATTACTGGTTCCGGGTGGAGTACATCGAACCCAACACAGGATTACATCAAGAATTTAGAGGACATTTTACATTAAAACGATAATGTACTTTTAAATACTGATTTATCGGAGGAATTGCTGTTTAAGCAATTCCTTCGTTTTTTTTAACATATTGTACTTCAAAAATATAAATATGAATAAATTGTGTCTATTTATTTCAATATTAATTTTGTTTGGTTCTTGCCAATTAAAAAAAGAAACTAACGAAGATGATATATTGCAGATGATTTTAGATGATTATTATGATAGAGATAATAATAAGAGTCAGCATTGTATTTACATACATGCAACGTATCATTTTGAAAAGGACATATATCATTTTATAGTAACGCAACATTTGTGTAATGAAAATGAAAAGGTTAAAACAGCTTCTTATAAAAATAAAACGTTATACCTTACTGAAAATTTGCCTTTAGACATACAGAAATTGACCAAAATTAAATTTAATCTAAAAACACAACAATCGCGGGAAGAGGAAATACCAGATGGTAAGGAAAATTTTAATATTAATCCAAGTTTTTTCTATACTATTACAAATAATCCAAATAAGATTTTAAAAATTGTTAAGTTCGTCTCCGAAGGAAAACCATTAGAATATTTGTATGAAAATCAAAGTTATAAAGAACCTGAAAAGGAAAAAATTTCTAATATTACTTATACATTAATGGGTTATTTGGATTCTGCTAAGTTGGAATTGAGAGGACAGAATATCTACATGAACAACGAATTAATTGAAGATAGAGAAGGATTAAAAAGCATATATTTTCGAGAGGCTGTTGATATAAAGAACAAGTTACATTTGAATATGAATGTTCAGGTAGAACAGTATATATCTGTTGGAAGTTATCATACCTTGAATATAGACGTGTCCTATGAAGATTCAGTAAAAAAAACTTTTGAAATCCCTTTAAATAATATTAGATACAATGAAGATTTTGAAGCTTTATTGGACAAAATTATAAACGTTGAGAACGAAGACATTTTCTTGCCTAAATCTGAAAAAGATAAGGTGTATAAGTTTGTTCAGCAAAAACCTTTTCCAAATTATTCTATTGTTCTATTGTCACAAAAAATGACACAGAAATATCCTCAACTTGAAACAAAAGTAAGACTTCAGTTTATTGTTGAAAGAGATGGTAGTTTGTCAGATATAACATTTTTGGATAAGGGAAAATTGAATACAAATCAAGAAAGCTATCTGGTAAATACCTTAAAAAATTCAGGTAGCTGGAATCCGGCAAAACAAAATGATTCTGTAGTGAGAATGGAATTTAAATTACCGTTAAACATAACTCCTGAATGAAAACTTACAACAATTTTTTCTGAAACTCCCATGCTGTTCTCATAGATTCCTGTAACGAAGTTGTAGGCTCCCAATTTAGTTTGTTTCTCGCCTGGCTGAAATCAGCATAGGCTTCCTGAATGTCGCCGGAACGACGGGGAAGAATATTGTAGTTGATTTTTAAGTTGTTAGCGTTTTCAAAAGCTTTAATTATTTCCAAAACGGTTGACCCCTTGCCAGAACCCAGATTAAAACATTCCAGATTCTTTTTGTTCTCTTTGTTTAATAAATAATTTAGAGCTTTTACGTGGGCATCAACCAAATCATTTATGTCGATATAATCGCGAATGGCTGTTCCGTCACGGGTGGTATAATCATTTCCGAAAACCCCTAAACTATCACGAATGCCAGCAGCTGTCTGGGTGATATAAGGGAGTAGGTTATTTGGAATTCCCTTTGGAATTTCGCCAATCAAACCAGATGGATGGGCTCCCACAGGATTGAAATAACGCAGTGATATGGCATTTTTTTGTTCGGCTTGTACGAAATCTGAAATAATTTCTTCGCCCATGTGTTTGGTTTTTCCGTAAGGAGATTCCGGTCTTTTCAGTGGGGTGTTTTCATCAATCGGCATTTGGTCTGCTTGTCCGTAAACAGTGCATGACGATGAAAAAATAAAATGGTCTGTTCCGGATTCGGTCATTGCTCCCAGCAAATTAATCAAGCCTAATAAATTATTCCTGTAATACATTAAAGGTTGCTGTACAGATTCGCCCACAGCTTTATATGCCGCAAAATGAATAATTCCGTCCACAGATTCTTTTCTGAACAATTCTGTAACTGCCTTATTGTCTTTTAAATCAATCTGATAAAACTTGGGGGTGACACCGGTTATTTCTGCTATTTTACCTAGAAAACTCTTATCAGAATTAGATAAATCATCAATAATAATTACCTGAAAACCTGCTTGCTGCAACGCAACCACTGTGTGTGAGCCTATGTATCCTAAGCCTCCTGTGACTAATATATTCATAATCCAAAGATAAAAATAAAGATTAAATAAATCGTCTGATAAGTAAAATAGAGATAATTGTTTGTTAAATGTTACAACAGAAAGTTCATTTTATCGTTTATCTTTTGAAACAAGGAAAAATTTGAAGTATTTTTACCTCATTCAATCAGACAATCCAAAAATACTATTTTTTGAAAAACACAATGGCTACAAATAATATATTAGTAATCGACGATGATGTATCGTTTTGCATGCTATTAAATACTTTTTTGACCCGAAAAGGATTTGCTGTTTCTACGGCTTATTCCATTGAAGAAGCGAAACAACTGTTTGACCAGACAAAGTTTCAACTGATTCTTACTGATGTCAGGCTGCCCGATGGCGATGGTGTGGAAATCCTTAAATATGTCAAAGAAGAAAATCCGACGATTCAAGTTATTCTGATGACGGGTTATACCGATATCAAAACGGCGGTAAACGCAATGAAACTGGGAGCATTTGACTATGTTGCCAAGCCGATAAACTCAGACCAGATTTTAGATGCGATTCAGCAAGCATTGTCGAAAAAAAATGATAAACGAACGGTTTCGGAACAGAGAACTGCTGCCAGAGAAAATTCATCTGAACAAGTGAGTAATGTGGATTATGTCAAAGGGAAAAGTGAGAAATCGAAACAATTGCACCATTTCATTGACGTAGTCGCACCGACTAATATTTCCGTGTTGATTATTGGCGAAAGCGGCACCGGAAAAGAGAATATTGCTTACTCTATCCATAAAAAAAGTGAACGAGCACGAGCACCCTATATTGCTGTGGATTGCGGAGCTATTCCTAAAGATTTGGCAGCGAGTGAGTTTTTTGGTCATGTGAAAGGCTCATTTACCGGAGCGGCGAATGATAAAACAGGACATTTTGAGGCGGCAAACGGCGGAACAGTTTTTCTGGACGAAGTAGGTAATCTCTCTTATGATGTGCAGATACAATTGCTACGGGCATTGCAGGAGCGAAAAGTGAAACCGGTGGGAAGTAGTAAAGAAATAGATGTGGACATTCGCGTGATTGCGGCAACGAATGAAGATTTACAAAAGGCTGTAAGAGACGGTAAATTCAGGGAGGATTTATATCATCGGTTAAATGAATTTTCGATTCAGGCACCGCGACTGGCGGAACGTAAAGAAGATATTTTGTCTTTTGCCGATTTCTTTTTGCAGCAGTCTAACAGCGATTTGAACAAAAATGTCAGAGGGTTTTCGCCTGAAGTTCAAGCGTTCTTCTTGGAATACGAATGGCCAGGGAATCTGCGGGAAATGAGGAATATCATTAAGAGAGCCGTTCTTTTGTGTGTTGATAACGTGGTTGGTATTGATGTTTTACCTTCCGAAATTTTTGACCGTACTAATGATTTTGACGATGAAGATATGGAGTATGAAAGCAATTCTCAAGAAGATAATTTAAAATTATATTCCTCTAAAAGCGAAGAAAAAACCATTCGATTAGCGTTAGAAAAAGCCAAGTTTAACAAAACCAAAGCTGCTAAAATATTAGGAATCGACCGAAAAACCTTGTATAACAAAATTAAACTTTATGATATAGAAGTTTAAATGTATTGGTTTTGAGACCAATCATTTTCGATGGATTTTAAACAATTGTTCGCAGTTTCAAAATAGCTATTAATCCGGGTAGAATCTAATTTACCCAGATTTCTTTCTAATTCTTCTAACGCCTCAATCGGTTCATGAATATGCAGCTGCCTGAACATAGGTAATATTCTGTGGGCAAGTTGAGATATTGTTTCATTATCTTGATTATCAATCGCTTTTTTCATGTCTTCCAAAGCAGTTTTGGTCGATGCAATAAAAGTTTGCAGGATAGGTTTAATCAGGGATAAATCACTGCCGGTTAACTTGATAATATCTGAAAAATCGTACATTTCCGAAGGTTGATTAAGGACAAAAATGCTTTCGTCGGGTTCGTTTATTGCGTTGAATGCCGTGCTGTTAATATTCAGTAATCTGTATAATTGTTTCATCAACAAGGACATATCGATAGGTTTTTTGACCACCGCACTGAAACCTAAATTAAGGTATTCCTGTTCTTCCAAATCCACTTTTCCGGTTAGGGCAATTACCGGAATATTTTTGTGTTCAGGGGTGTTTTTTATCAGCTTGATTACTTCGAAACCGGTCAGTTTCGGCATCTGAATATCAGTGAGAATAATATCGTATTTTTGGTTATTCAGGTAATTTTCTATTTGATTACCGTCAGAAAGTGTGGTAATCAACCGGACTCTGTTTTTGAAAATTTCCGTCATTAATTGCAACTGAAAAATATCATCATCAACCACCAGCAAACGGATTTCGCTGAGTGCTTCCTCATCGATGAGATAATTTTTGTCGGATAGTTCTTCTTTTACCTGAGAAGCATCGTCCAACGGAATGGTTACTGTAAAAACAGTGCCTTTTCCCGGTTCGCTTTCAAAGCGGATATCGCCTGAAAATAAATTAATCAGTCTTTTGGTAATGTTCAACCCAAGCCCCGTTCCTCCATAGGTTTTTTCGATTTCGTCGTGAGCTTGCCTGAATTCCAGAAAAATGGTTTCATGATGTTTAGGGTCTATCCCGATGCCGGTGTCGATAACCTCAAAAACAAGGGAATGATCTTCAATATCGGCTTTCAGCGTTACGCCACCTTCGTGGGTAAATTTAATAGCATTGGTTAGTAAATTGAATAATATCTGCCTGATTCGCTGTTCGTCGGAATAGATATAAGTATCCATATTTTCCCCAATTTCCGTTGCCAGCTCAATATCTTTTTTGTCGGCCTCGGGCTGGAGAATGTTCACAGTTGAATCAATCAGTTGTTTCGGGTTGAAAAAATCTTTTTTCAGCTTGATTCTGTCGTGTTCGAGCTTGGAAAAATCAACTAAATCGCTAACCAGATTTTTGATGTATTTGGTAGAATATTGTATGTTTTGTAAATATTCTTTCTGTTGGTTAGTTTGCAAAGTCTTGTCCAGCAAGTCAGAAAAACCGATAGTTGTGTTCAAAGGCGAAACCATATCGTGGGTAATCGACGCCAGAAAATAATTTTTTTGTTTGATTAATCGTTCCAGCTCCAGATTCAGTTTTTCCACTTGCTGTTTGTTGCGGTAACTGTTTCTTAAATCTCGTAAAACTATGATTCCCAGAATAATGATAGATGAAAGTGCAATTGCTCCCAGCCAGGCAAGGTTTGTTGATGTTTGGCTGATAATATTCCGGGCATTTTCAATTCGCTGGTCAGAAGACTGCATCACACTACTTTCGATGTCTTCAAATAATACCCTGATTTGTTGGGCGATTACCTTACTTTCTTCAATCAGCTGAGCCTCTTTGGCAAAATATCTTTGCTGGGCATTTCTGCTTTGCATAAAAGCCTGCTCAAGCATTTGTTCGGTAACTTTACTGATACTATCTGATTTTGCCTGATGAGCTTGATTGATTTTTTCTATTTTTTTCTGTTCCCGGTCTTTTTTTCTGCTACTGTTTACTGCATCGGCAACACCATCTGCGAGTCTGGAAAAGAAATTATCGGTGTTTTTTACCGAGTCGGCGGGTGTGGTGTTAGAATTAATTTCTTGTTTTGCCTGCTCAATGTCTTTTAAAGTTTGCGATATATCATTTGACCTGATAAACTGATTTCTGGATAGGATAATTTCGTCAAAACGCCGTTCTTTTTTGGTCAGTAATATCTGAATAGAGTCAAGTTTCTGGATAGTAGAAGGGGACGTGAAAGTTGTTTTAAGCGTATCGATGCGGTGTTGAATGCTGTCGATTAAACTATGATAACGGTTAATGTCTTTCCGTTGGGCAGATAATATAGCCGTTCGTGACAAAGATTCGGAAGTAAGCACATCGGTAATAATGGCACTCAAATTGAAAGTTTTGGCGGTTTCCGAAACAATTTCCTGATTAGGTGCCGAAATTTTATTTACCTGATTTAGAATGTACCACACCGACACCACGGCGGCAATTGCCAACACAATATATCCGGCAGTAATTTTTCTTCGAACAGATTTAAAGTTACTCATTTTGACTAATTACAACATATAAAAGTATAAAAAACCCGACAATTTGCCGGGTTTTGCGATTATTATTTTTATTTGTGAATTGAGAAACTAATAGCTTACTTCGCAATTCCTCTTGAAATAACGATTTTCTGAATTTCAGAAGTTCCTTCGTAAATCTGAGTAATTTTCGCATCACGCATCATGCGTTCCACGTGGTATTCACTTACATAACCGTTTCCACCGTGAATTTGAACTGCCTCAACAGTCGTATCCATTGCTGTTTGTGAAGCAAATAGTTTTGCCATCGCACCGGAAATTGAAATATCTTCCCCGTTGTCTTTTTCTGCAGCAGCTTTGAAACACAACATACGTGCAGCCGTAATATTCACAGCCATATCAGCCAGTTTAAAAGCAACTGCCTGATGGTTAATGATCTCTGTTTTGAATGCTTTGCGTTCTTTTGCGTATTTTAATGCCAGTTCGTATGCACCTTGTGCAATACCTAACGCCTGTGAAGCAATACCGATACGTCCGCCGTTCAGTACGTTCATAGCAAAAGCAAAACCAAACCCGTCTTCTCCGATGCGGTTTTCTTTAGGAACTTTCACGTCGGTAAACATCAAAGAATGCGTGTCAGAACCACGGATTCCCATTTTCTTTTCTTTCGGACCGATTTCAAAACCTTCCCAACCTTTTTCTACGATAAAGGCATTGATACCTTTATGTCCTTTTTCAGGGTGGGTATGAGCAATTACCAGATAAGTAGAAGCCGTACTACCGTTGGTAATCCAGTTTTTAGTTCCGTTCAGCAAATAATGGTCGCCCATATCTATTGCGGTTGTTTTCTGCGAAGTTGCGTCAGAACCGGCTTCAGGCTCAGACAAACAAAATGCCCCGATTACTTCGCCAGATGCCAATGGTACCAAATATTTTTGTTTTTGTTCTTCTGAACAATATTTTTCCATTCCTGCACATACCAATGAGTTGTTAACAGACATAACAACTGCAGCAGATGCATCAACCTTAGCAATCTCCTCCATTGCCAAAACGTAAGAAACGCTGTCCAATCCTGCACCGCCATATTTCGGGTCAACCATCATTCCTAAAAATCCAAGTTCGCCCATTTTTTTTACTGCATCGGCAGGGAAAACAGAGTGTTCATCACGTTCAATAACTCCGGGTAACAATTCAGTCTGTGCAAAATCACGTGCAGCTTGCTGAATCATCAATTGCTCTTCAGTTAATTTAAAATCCATTGATTATCTTGTTTTTGAATACATTTAATTTCGTGCCCAAATATATCAAAAAATATATTATTTTTAATGAATGAAAAAAGAAAAATATAAAGTGTTGGGTGTAATGTCGGGTACTTCATTAGATGGAATTGACTGTGCAGTTGTGGAATTTACACATCTAAACAACCAATGGACGTATGATTTTTTGCAAGGTACAACCATTTCTTATCCCGATGAATGGACGGAAAAATTAAGAACTGCTATTACATTGAGTATGTCCGATTTACATTTGCTAAATATCGAATATACGTGTTTTTTAAGCGAACTATTAAACGAGTTTATCACTGAAAATCAATTGACTGATTTGGATTTCATTGCTTCGCACGGACATACGATTTTGCATCAGCCTGAAAAAGGATTTACACTTCAGATAGGCAATTTGCCGATTGTTGCTGATATGTTTTCCGTTCCTTTTGTTTGTGATTTTCGTGTGCAGGACGTTGCTTTGGGTGGGCAAGGAGCACCGTTGGTTCCGATTGGCGACCGTTTGCTTTTTGCTGATTTTGATTATTGCCTGAATTTGGGCGGATTTTCCAATATCTCGTTTGAAGACGAAAACAAACGCATTGCTTTTGATATTTGTCCGGTCAATACTTTGTTAAATTATTTTGCACAAAAAGAAGGTTTTTTGTTTGATGATAAAGGAAATATAGCTCGGAAAGGTAAGATTAATATGACTCTTTTTGATGCTTTAAATACATTGGAATTTTACCAGCAACCGGCACCGAAATCGTTGGGAATGGAACAGGTCAATGAAATCTATCTGCCGTTGATTCATCGCTATACACTTTCTAATTACGATATTTTGGCAACTGTGACTGAACATATCGCTTTTCAGATTGCACAAGTCATTAAAAAGAAAAACGCCCGTTTATTGGTAACAGGTGGCGGAGCTTTTAATACTTTTTTAATTGAGCGAGTGAAATATTATTTGCCAGACACGAAAGTAGAAGTTGGTTCTAGGGAACTGACAGATTTTAAAGAAGCCATTATTTTCGCTTTTCTCGGAGTGCTGCGTATGGAAAATATCAATAATGTGCTGAGCAGCGTGACTGGTGCGAAACATGACCATTGTTCCGGGATTGTGTATGGAGTGTAAAAAAAAAAATATAATGTTGCCGAAAGTATATGTTTTTAGTGGTTACTACTTACATTAACGCCATATTTGTCATGCTGTAAGCATCTATACAATACTGTTAAGAGATTACTCAATAACAACTACCGGTTTTAGTGACTTCTGTAAAGGTTAAAAATATGCAATTAGCTGACTATATCAATAATTTTATGACAAAAAACAACCCGCTATGTGCGGGTTGAATATTATTGCAAAAAAGCTTAAACTCCCTTACAAACGTTTTCTTCAATAGGTAAATTTGTTTTTTTGATGGCTCCGAATCCGCCCCGGACATCAACATAATTGTGAAAACCTCTGGCTTTGAGTATTGAAGCAGCAATCATCGAGCGGTATCCTCCTGCACAATGAATATAGGTCGGTTCGGTACTTGGAAATTCCTCCATTTGCTGGTTAATAAAATCTAATGGAAGATTTGGAACTCCCGGCAGATGAGCATTGCTGTATTCTCCCGGTTTTCTCACGTCAATGATGGTTGTATTTTCATTTTTTGAGCGTATTTCTGCCAGCTCCTCAGCGTCTATGCGGGGAACGCTGTCTGTTTCAAGCTGAGCATCAATCCATGCATCGATACCTCCTTTGAGGTAACCTATAGTGTTGTCATAACCCACTCGTGACAATCGGGTAATCGTTTCTGTTTCTCTGCCTTGCGGAGCTACAATCAGTATCGGTTGATTGATGTCCGTGATTAAAGCACCTACCCATGGGGCGAATCCGCCATCAATACCAATAAAAATTGAACCCGGAATGTGTTGTTTAGCAAAATTTTCGGCATCTCTCACGTCCAAAATCAATGCTTCCTGGGCAGCTTGTTTGAATTCGGAAGGACTAAAAGCTTTGTTTTTTTCTATGATTTTTTCCACGTCCTGATAACCTTCTTTGTTCAGTCGAACATTTTCCGGAAAATAAGCTGGTGGCGGCATCAGCCCGTCGGTAAGTTCTTTGATAAATTCCTCCGCTGTCATGTCTGTTTGAAGAGCATAATTGGTTTGCTTTTGCTCCCCTAAAGTCCCGACGGTTTCTTTGCTTAGGTTTTTTCCGCAGGCCGAACCCGCTCCGTGTGCCGGGTAAACGATAACATCGTCAGCCAAAGGCATGATTTTGTTTCTCAAGCTGTGGTAAAGCATTTCGGCTAATTGTTCCTGCGTCATATTTGTCGCTTTCTGAGCCAAATCAGGTCGGCCTACATCGCCGAGAAACAAAGTATCTCCGGTAAATATGGCGTGGTCTCTGCCGTTTTCGTCTTTGAGCAGGTAAGTTGCACTTTCCATAGTATGTCCTGGTGTATGCAGCACAGTAATGCTGATTTTTCCTAATTGGAAAACCTCTCCGTCGGTGGCAATATGAGCCTCAAAATTGGGATTCGCCGTTGGTCCGAAAATGATAGGAGCTCCTGTTTTTTCAGAAAGTGTCAGGTGCCCGCTGACAAAATCGGCGTGAAAATGCGTTTCAAAAATATATTTGATTTTGGCATTGTCAGCCTTGGCTTTTTCTAAGTAAGGCGTAATTTCCCGCAATGGGTCAATAATTGCCACTTCTCCGTCAGATTCGATATAGTATGCACCCTGTGCCAGGCAGCCGGTGTAAATTTGTTCTATTTTCATGATTTAAAATTTTAGTAAAAATACGGAAATTGGCTTGTTTTTGAAAAAGTTAGACCGACAAATTGCTCAGGTTTACCTCTTTTAGCAAAATGAAAACAGCCATTGCCAGTACAAACCAGCCGAAAATCTGCCTAAGTAGTTTATCTGAAACTTTATTTGCCCAACGCATACCGATAAACACACCGATGGTGGAAACTGCGGTAAAAATCAGCACAATACTCCATTGAATATCTTGCACAATCAAATCGCCTGTGAAACCAATTAGCGATTGTATGGCAATAATGGTAACCGATGTGCCTATGGCTGTTCTCATCGGCAGATGGGCAAAAAATACCAATGTCGGCACAATCAGAAATCCGCCACCCGCACCGACCAATCCAGCGATTAATCCGATTAAAATTCCCTGTATTGCCAACGGTACAAAACTGGTTACGATTTCTTGCTGAAATTCTATATTTTTTTTCCGGGGTTTAATCATTTTCGACGAAGCTGCCAGCATAACCAAAGCAAAAATAATCATGATAAAATTCGATTTGCTGATGACAGAATTGTTAGCAAGTTCAATGGTGCCCGGAATCAATGGTAACAAATAAGTCCGCGTGAAAAACACTGATAATATGGAAGCCAAGCCAAAACCAAATACAATTTTGAAATTAACCTGTTTTTTTCGTATGTTCCGGATACTGCCCGTAGCCGCAGATGTACCTACAATAAACAAGGAATAAGCTGTTGCCAGAACCGGTTCGATGTGCATAATATACACCAGAATCGGAACAGTAAGGATAGAACCTCCGCTGCCCATCATACCGATAGAAATTCCGGCAAGCAACGCCAGCAAGTAGCCAATGATTTGATTAAAATCCATTTTACAAAGGTATTAATTTTCGTTTGCAGAAAAGAATGAATGGATTTATATTGTTCTGGAATAATATTTACCTTTGATAAAAATACAATTGAATGAATTTTTCTGTTGATATTCTGGCGAAACAAATGCAGGCTGAGTCTTTTGGCAGCCAGAAAGTGATTGATATATCAGATGTTTCGGTGGACAGCCGTTCTCTGCAAAACAGGGCAGGAGTGCTTTTTTTCGCTTTGACGGGCGAAAACCACAACGGACACACTTTTATTCCGACTTTACTCAAACAAAATGTAAGTTATTTTGTGGTAGAAAAACTGCCTGAAAAATTGCCTGAAAACAGTGTTTTTTTTCTGGTTAAAAACACTAAAAAAGCCTTGCAGAATTTTGCCGCTTATTACCGCGGATTGTATGATTTTCCGGTCATCGGCATTACCGGAAGCAACGGAAAAACCATCGTAAAAGAATGGTTGAGCTTTTTGCTTACACCTTTTTATCAGGTTATCAAAAGTCCGAAAAGTTATAATTCGCAGGTTGGCGTTCCGTTGTCTGTTTTCGGGATAAACGACCGGCACAATCTCGGTATTTTTGAAGCCGGAATTTCCTTGCCTCATGAAATGGACAAACTCGAACGGATTATCCGACCCAATATCGGGATACTAACTTCTATCGGGTCATCACATGATGAAGGTTTTCTGAATAGACAGCAAAAAATCAATGAGAAACTCAAGCTTTTTGTTCATTGTGAGGTAATTATCATGCCGTATATGGAGGAAGTCATTCCGTTGCTGCCTGCTCAGACAGAGGTTTGGTCTTATACTTTTGATGAATATGTTGAGGCGAAAATAAAATTTAAATTAACTGACAATCAGTTGTTTGTTTCGGTTGATAAAGAACGATTTGAAGTTGATATTCCGTTTACAGATAAAGCATCAGTACAGAATATGGCTACCTGTATCACAACTTTGCTGGCTTTGAAGATGGATAAAGATTATATCCAAACATATATTCCAAAGTTGTTTAAAGTGAATATGCGTTTGCAGGTCATTGACGGACAAAGAGGTTGTACGATTATTGATGATAGTTATAGTTCTGATTATCAGTCGCTAAAAATTGCGTTGGATTTTCTCGAACAACAACGGACAAACGAAAGCAAAACCGTTATTTTGTCGGATATCTACCAAAGTGGTTTTCCTGATGATGTGCTGTATGAAAAAATCAGTCATTTGCTGGCACAAAATCAAATCAACAGAGTGATTGGTATTGGCGAAAGTATTTCAAGATATTTGATAAATACGCCTAATTTTCAACGTTTTCCGGATACAGCATCTTTTCTGAGAGATTATAATCTACAATCATTTCGCAACGAAACCATATTGATTAAAGGAGCGAGAAAATTTGCCTTTGAGCGAATCGTTACCGAACTGGAAGAGAAAACCCACGAAACGGTGCTGGAAATCAATCTGGACGCAATTCGTGACAACCTGAATTTTTATCGTTCCAAGATTTATCCCGAAACCAAAGTAATGGTCATGGTCAAGGCTTTTGGCTATGGGAACGGAAGTTACGAGATTGCCAAGCTGCTGGCTCATCAGAAAGTGGATTATCTCGGTGTGGCTTTTGCCGACGAAGGAGTCGAGCTTCGTAAATCCGGTATTCAGATTCCGATTGTGGTCATGAATCCTGAATCTTCTACTTTTTCGACCTTGATTACTTATGGTCTGGAACCGGAAATTTATAGTTTGAAAGAGTTGAAAGATTTTGTGAATGAAGTTAAAAAATCAGAAAATCATCATTATCCTGTTCATATCAAGTTAAATACGGGAATGAATCGGCTCGGGTTTAAACAAGCGAATTTACCCGAACTCATTACTTATCTCAAAGATACACATTGGGTTAAGGTCAAAAGTATATTTTCTCATTTGGCAGCGAGTGATGATAAAACCCAACAAGATTTTACGTTACAGCAAATTCGTCAATTTGACGATTGGTCTGGGCAATTGATGAAAAGCCTGAACATACAGCCTATTCGGCACATTCTGAATACTTCCGGAATATATCATTTCGCTGAATACCAGTTTGATATGGTTCGGTTGGGGATTGGGCTTTACGGTGTGGGAAATCATTCTGAAGAAACCCAAAAACTAAAAAATGTTGCTAAGCTAAAAACGGTTATTCTGCAAATTAATGAAATTGAAACCGGCGAAAGCGTAGGTTACGGCAGGAAATACCGGGCAGACAAACCGCAACGTATAGCTACAATTCCTATCGGATATGCCGACGGAGTCCGACGTGCATACGGTAATGAGAAAGGCAGTGTGCTGGTTCACGGCCAGCGGGCAAAAATAATCGGAAGCATTTGTATGGATATGCTGATGATTGATATTACTAACATTCCGGCAACGGAAGGCGATGAAGTGGTTATATTTGATGAAAACCTTCGCATTACCGAAATCGCCGAAAAATGGGGAACCATACCGTATGAGGTAATGACATCAATTTCACAACGGGTAAAACGGATTTTTTATAAGGAGTAGGTATAATCAAAAAGCCTGTTTGGATTTCAAACAGGCTTTTTGATATTGTACAATTTGTGATTTATTCAGCAACTGTGATATTATCTATTTGCATAGTTGTGGTCACAGTTTGGCTTCCGGTGTATTCAAAAACGAGATATCCGTTGCCCGTTACACTATTCGGAACGGTGTATTCACCACTGTTTGTGAAATTTGGTGCATAGCCGGTTGTTGTACCGGTAGCAATTGTGAAATTACTGGTAATATCCGTGAAGTTTTCTACTTGGATTAAATCTCCCGGCTGGTAATTGTCAGTTAGCGTATAATAAACTTTCAGTACTTCGCCGTTGTTGTGTCCGTCTTTGGTTTGGAAAGAAATGGTGTTGCTTCCCGTAAACTCTACCGGAACGATGAGGTAGGCTTTAACATCTGCATTGGCTCCGAAAGAAGTCATTTGTGCATATTTGTTGTTGCTGAAAGATTTGGTTTGCCAGTATCGTCCACCTGCGATATAATCGTTAATCAATTCAGGGAAAGCAGATTGGTCAACGTTGTATCCTTCAAAATCTACTACGAACGCTGATTGATAGCTGAGGTTTGTCCCTCCTTGGTGCGTTGGCACGCGGTTGTATGGTTCAGTCAGCATAATGTCATCAAAAGTACGGGCAAAAAACTGGAATGTAGAGCTGTATTTGGTTAAAACACCTCTCAATTTTCCGCTGGCACTCGGCACAGTTTGGTTCGCAAATTTGGCAAATTCACTGGTTCTGAAGATCATTCTTCCGGAACTGTCTTCGATATAATGATTGGTGGCATTTCCGCCAAAATCGTTGTCCGGGTCATAGAAAGTTTTACCCAACGCTTCCTGGGCAAACTGTACACCTTCTACCTGTACCAACAGATTGATATATTTGTTGTTTTTCAATGAGGCAATATCCACGATGCTCAACAAATTGTTTTCGTCTATTTTTTCTGCCGAAAGCTGTACGTGCTTTTTGAAATCCTGCGGACGCATACGCCCGACAGTTCCGTTATATTCTGCACCGATTACCACAGCACCGTCTTTGAGCGTATAGTACAAATCTTTCAATTTGATGTATATTTTCCGACCTGGTTCGGCTTCGGTGTAGATATTATACATATCCACAGAAATTGAAAATCCGCGTGTTTTTTCTGGATTCTGAATCGAAATCGTTTTGTAGAAAGTACCGCCGGCATCAGACGACGAAACGTAGCCTTCCACCACATCATCTTCGGTAAATTGTCTGAGCTGAGCATCTGCCATCGCAAAGATTTCTTCAATAGATTTGGTCGCTGTCAGCTCTTCATACACGACTTCTGTGTTATCGTAATCGTCTGACTCGGCACATGCCGTGAACATCAATGAAATGCCCAGACATAGCAATAAATATGTGAATTTGAAATTTTTCATTTTATCAGTTTTTAAAATACTCTAACATTATCAATCATGTAAGCACCGGCATTCTGGGAATCTGTTCCTCCGGTAACCTTAAACGCTACATAAATCGTTCCGGAATAATCACTCAAATCAATGATTCCGGATTTGATAAATTCATAGTTTTGGATAGCCGGAGTAGGTTTGTTGAAACCAAATTCTGTCCATGTTGCTGCCAAAACATTTTCCCCGTCGAAATCGGTGGAAATATATGCCTGAATATAATTGTTTTCCGTATTGATTACGTGGTGGTGTGCTACCTCAAATGTCAGTCTTTTCAATGATGCTTCCTCGGTGTTGATGGCAGGCGAAACAAACCAACCGATATTAAGTTCATTTCCGCTTTGGAAAGGCGAAAATTCATAATAAACATTGCCGTTGTGTTCCTGCGGTCCCCAGCTTTTTGAACCTATTTCGGTCACATTTGTCCAATTTTCGTGTGTTGCTGTATCCTGAAAATCTTCGAAATATACTATTCTTCCGATTTCCGGCAGTACAACGTCGTCTTCAGAAACACACCCGACAAACCCTAATGTGGTTGCCAAAGCGGCTAATAAGCTGATTTTATATTTTTTCATGATAATTAGGATTAGAAATTAATGTATAGGTTTAAGAAATACGTTCTGCCGAATCCGTGGAAATACCTGTTGCCGAAAGTGCGGGTTCCGCTGGCATGGTCCATGTTTAACTCACGGTAATTGGCATTACGCAACTGCTCGAATCCGCCGGTTTTGTATTCCAAATCAAGCAGGTTGTTTACCATCACAAAGAAACCAAATGTTTTTCCGTTAATTCTCCACGATTTACCTCCTTTTAGATTTAAAAGAAAAGCATCGTCCAATTTTTCTTGTTTTAATAGTTTTCTTGAAGTTTCTTCGTTAACTTCCGGGAAAGCAGCTCCGGATTGTCCTGGTTCGGCAAAAAAGTTGTTAGTACGCAGCAGTGGCGAAATATCTACATATCTTTCACTTAGTAAATTAGCATCTATAGCTACCCACCAGTAATCCGGGTCGCGGTATTCCAAACCTAATGAATAAGCTTTTTGCGGAATTCCTCCAAGATAATAATTTTTGATAAACGCTTCGCCGAAATTCACTTTCGGATTTAAACCTAATTCTTGGCGCCCATCTACGTTAAGGGCAACCTGTGCATTTTTGGAATAAGTCGATTGTCCTAATGCAACGGCAGCTGTTGCTTTAAGTGTTTGCGTAAGCTGATATTCGGCACCCAATTCCAAGCCGATGTTTTGTTTTTGAATACCGGTAGTGATTTCGGTAACAAACTCGTTGCTGTTATCAAAATCTTCAAAACCGATTCCTTCCACATAAGCAAACATTACCCGGCTGGCATCTTGTATCTGGTTGAAATATCCGGAAATTCTACCTTTGAATTTCGGCGTTCTGATGATATAAGATGCGTCGGCAGCCATGATGGTTTCGTTTTGCAAATCTCCAATTGTGGCATCGCTGATTCTGGAATTAGCATAAGAATTTCTGATGCTTGGTGCTTGCGTATAATAGCTCAGATTGGCATCTAAGATGTGACGACCTGTGATAAGGTAAGTCAAACCTCCTTTTAAACCAAAGTTGGTAAAAGAATGTTTTTCGCCTTTTCCGAAAGAACTATCAGCATACAAACCGTTTCTGTATAAACCTTCTCGTTGGAAATCTCTGAAAGTAACAGATTGTGCCAAATAGAAATTTACCGGATTGTAGTTGAACTTAAATTGTGTAAAAACGTTCACTACATTAGAGTGCATGATAAAGTTGTAACCGTATTTATCGCCTTCGTAAATTTTTCGGTTCGGGTTATTCAAATCCGACTGAGCGAAATCATCATTATAGAACGAATCTACATCTTCCATGTATTCTCCTCCGAGCAAATCGTACATTTCCTGATAGTTTTCAGACTGCACGTTTCTGTATGAAACACCAGCATTAAAACCAATCCGGTCAGAGAATTGTGTAGAAAGTAACGAGCTCGCAGAGAATTGTTTGTCTTCCACTACGTCGGCATACAAAGCATAAACCGACCTGCCCAGACGTTGGTTGGTGGCATACATCGCGTCCCAGTCAATCTGTGGGTTGGCAAGAAAATCAATTCTGTTTCTTTCCGCATTGTCATAGTCAGGTGTCCAGACAGGAATTGCAGAGTTAGTATCATGCAGATTCAGGTAATAACTTGGTAATTTTTTGTAATAAGTCGGGTCGGGATTGTTGGCACCGTTATAATCCAACCGCGAATTGGCAATCGTACCGAATTGGTAGGATACGTTGGTGTTTAACCGGGTTTTATTATTGATATTCCAATAATGGCTCAAAATGAAAATCGGTTCTTCTACGTCTTTTTCTCTCGAATTTCTTTTTTTACCGTTTTGTGTTCCCCAGAAAGAGTTGTATTTATATCCCATTAAATCAATCAATTCCTGTGTGTTCGGCGAATTTTTTGCTCTGCTGTTTTGTGCATAAATAGCCGACAGGTTGATGGCGTGTTTGTCATTAATTTTTTTCTCTATGGCAAGGAAAAGAGATTTTGAATCATAGTCAGTTCCGTCAAAATGTGCCTCGTTGGCACCCCTATATCCGGCAGAAGCAGCGTAAGCCCAGCCATTTTTGTTGTATCCGGAACCATGTGTAGCCATAGCCCGCCAGTTGTAGTTGGTGTTAGCACCAGCCAGTGAAAGTCGCGTTCCGGTACGGATAGCTGATGCTCTCATATTGATAGCCTGCGTACCTAAAATTCCGCCAAAACCATATTCAGAGGGCTGTGAACCGGAAATAAATTCCTGATTACGAGCGGCATCGTTCAATCCGCCCCAATTGGAAAACTGCGGACGACCATCAAGCACTTTGTTCATAGATATTCCGTTGATGAACACATTTCCGTATTCATTGTCCAGACCTCTCAGCCTGTACCACGCCTGTCCCCAGCTGAATGCTGCTACTTGTTGAAAAGCATCTCGTGTAGCTTGAAGAATACCGGAAGTTGCTTCAGAACCTGAATTATCATCGCCCAAATCGTTATCCCCAAGTGTAATCAAGCCTAATTGAAGCTCTGCGGTCATATCCGGATTCAATACAATTGTACCTAAATCCAGAGATTGTCCTTCCTCGATTTCTACAGGAACATAAGCTACTTCATAATCAGTGTAGCTGAATTTTAATACTTGATTGCCTAGAGGTGGAGTCTGAAATTCAAACTGTCCTTCTGTGTTGGTCAAAGTGCTTAAGGTAGTGTTTACCACAGCAACTTCCACATTTTCCAAAGAGTTCTGTGTTCTACCATCTACTACCTTACCGGTAATTTGGTAAGATGATTGTGCCAGCATTGCTGTTGAGAATAAGCAAAACGCAGCACCAAACAAATAGTTTTTCATACGTTAGTAATTAAATTTTTGTTTTGTTATTTTTCAGTTAAAGAAAACTTAACACCATGCAAAAGTAATTCTTTTCATCAGAATAATTAACTTTGTATCGTTATTTGAAAAAAATATATATAAGCTTAATATATTGATAATGATAAGAAAATTATTTTTTAACCTGGTTTTCGGGTTAATCTTTATGGTTTCCTGGGGTCAGGAAAAACAGTATGCGGTGCATACCATCGCTTTTTACAATGTAGAAAATCTGTTTGACACGATTAAAAGTCCGAATACTTTTGATGCCGAGTTCACGCCTAACGGACAAAGAGGGTGGGGAACGCAGAAGTATAACAAAAAACTGGATTTGCTTGCTGAAGCAATTTCTCAAATCGGCACAGATGAAAATCCGAATATGCCGACAGTATTAGGCGTTTCAGAGATAGAAAACCGCTCGGTACTGGAAGATTTGGTTAAGCATGAAAAATTACAAAAAGCCGATTACGGTATCGTGCATTTCGATTCGCCCGATCGACGAGGAATTGACGTAGGGTTGTTGTATCAGCCGAAACATTTTAAACCGACAAGCTCAAAAAATATTCCGTTGTATATTTATGAGCAATCCAAATCTAAAAAAGACAGCCGGAATAACAAAGGAAAAAGAATTTATACCCGCGACCAGCTATTGGTAAGCGGTTTGCTGGACGGCGAAGAAGTTCATTTTATCGTTAATCACTGGCCATCAAGGTATGGTGGCGAGAAAAAAAGTAGCCCGAATCGGGAGGCTGCCGCTGCACTCAACAAGAAAATAATTGATTCGCTTTATCATATTAATCCGAATGCGAAAGTAATTACAATGGGCGATTTGAACGATGGACCGTATAATAAAAGCGTGAAAGATGTTCTGGGGGCTGAAGGCAATAAGCAAAAAGTGAAAAAAGGCGGACTTTTCAACCCGATGTATGAAATGTATGAAAATGGTTTAGGAACATTGGCCTACCGCGATGCGTGGGACGTTTTTGACCAGATGATTGTGAGTGAACCGTTAATCAGAAATGATTACAGCGGCTGGCAGTTATGGAAAACCCGTATTTTCAGTAAATCATTTCTGATACAAAAAACCGGACAATACAAAGGATATCCGTTAAGAAATCAATTCAACGGAGAGCCGGGTTACAGCGACCACTTTCCAGTGTATATGTACCTGATTAAAGAAGCGAATTAATATGAGCAAACAGTTAATATCTACCGAATTAGAGGAATATATTACCGGGCATTCTGCTGCTGAACCGGAATTATTGGCTCAGCTCAATAAAGAAACTTTACTGAAAGTAATGAGCCCGAGAATGATTAGCGGTCATTATCAGGGCAGAGTGCTGAGTATGATTGCCAAGCTCGTCAACCCGAAACACATTCTCGAAATCGGGACTTATACCGGATATGCGACATTATGCCTGGCAGAAGGACTGTCTGAAAACGGTACTATCGACACGATTGATATTAACGAAGAATTGGTTGCTATACAAAATAAATATTTTGAGCGTTCAGGATTTCGAGATAAAATACACCAGCATTTAGGCAAAGCTACAGAGATTATTCCGATGTTGGATAAGCAATTTGATTTGGTTTTTATCGATGCCGACAAACCGAACTATGCAACTTATTTTGATTTTGTCCTGCCTAAAATGAGTCCGGGAGGTGTGATTTTGTCCGACAATGTACTGTGGTCGGGCAAAGTGTTGGAAGAAGTGAAACCCAACGATAAATCTGCAATAGCTATCAAAGCTTATAACAAAAAAATCAACAACGATTCACGAGTAGAAACAGTTTTGCTCCCCATCAGAGATGGTTTAACGATTACGCGAGTGAAAAGGTAATTGGTTGATTTAAGATAATTACCTTCACAAAATGAGTAAGTTGAAACTATACTGGAAAAATTATCTGGCTGCCTATCAAGGTTTGTCAAATGCCACCTGGTTGTTGGCTTTGGTTATGTTTATCAACCAAAGTGGCTCGATGGTTTTACCTTTTTTGGGTGTTTATATGACCACTGTTCTGGACTTTTCACTCAAAAATGCTGGTATTGTTCTAAGTGCTTTTGGTGTGGGGTCTATTCTTGGCTCGCTTGTGGGAGGCTGGTTGACAGATAAGTTAGGCTCTTATAAAGTACAGACATTCAGCTTGTTTTTCAGTATTCCTTTTTATGTTATCATTCCGATTTTTCAGAGTTTTGAATCATTGTGTCTGGCGATTTTTTTTCTGAGTTTTATCAAAGAACTGTTTCGTCCGGCAAACAGTGCTTCGGTTTCTTACTATGCCAATCCAAAAAATATTACCCGGGCTTTTTCGCTCAACCGAATGGCGTTGAATCTTGGGTACTCTATAGGTCCGGCAATCGGCGGATTTTTAGCGGCAGTTTCCTATAATTTTTTGTTTTATACCAACGCGGTTATGTCATTTTTGGCGGGCTTATTGTTTTTCTTTTACTTCCGAAATAAAAAAGGTAATGAACCTAAAAAAGTTGTTTCCGAAAAAGCACAACAGATGAATTCCAAAAGTGCTTATACCGACGGAAAATTTGTCTTATTCAGTATTTTTATCGCGATTTACGCATTTTGTTTTTTTCAAATACTAAATACTTTGCCTCTTTTTTACAAAAATGTGGCGATGATGAGCGAAAAAGAAGTCGGTCTGCTGATGGGATTTAACGGTATCGTTGTATTTATTCTGGAAATGGCATTGGTGCATTATGCCGAGAAAAAATTCACGCTTTCCAGTACTATGATTATTGGAAGTTTATTTTGTGGTTTGTCTTTTTTTATATTAATCCCGACGCATACAGTCTGGATTTTGTATATGTCCATTTTTCTTATTTCCATTTCAGAAATACTGATTATGCCGTTTGCCTCGACGGTTGCTGTTAATCGTTCCAATATCTTTAATCGGGGTTCGTATATGGGGCTGAACGGAATTTCGTTTTCGATTGCCTTCATTAGCTCGCCTCTTTTGGGGACAATGATTGCGGAAAATTTAGGATATACGGAACTTTGGATTTTTAATTGCGTGATGATTTTATTGGCAACAGCAGGGTTTTACTTTATCATGAAAAAGATGTGATGATTTTTAAACCACCGTTTTTTTTAATCCTTCCATGATACAATTCCAGAAATAATTCCAGAAAGATTTGGTAGGGTCTCGTTCTACTTTTTCTACTTCAACATCATTTTCTCTGGCTTTGTTTTCGCTTTTTACAAACAGGTTTGCAACAAAAGTGACCAGTTTATTCACGCTTTTCTTGTTATCGTTTTTTAAAACCTTAATTTTCAGGTCGTCATACACCATTTTAATATTACCGTTTGCGGCGTATCGATTGCCGGAAAAGTTAAAATATAAATCTTTGATTCCGGTTCCTTCTGCTTGCATATTGAATGCCGGTTGGAGGAATGTATTGATAAATTTAGGCGGAATGCGATGGCTCTCGCCTGTGATACGAAATGTATCATCAGGATTGTTGATATGAAAAGACCATTCCACAGACAAAGGAGAAGCTCCCATAAATTGCGTTTGAATCTGAGCAATGGTTTTAGGGAAATCGTCCCTGTTCATGTTTCGGTTGGTAATATCGGAAATAGTCGCTTCCATATTTTTGAAAAATACCAAACCGGTTTCGCCTGTTTTTTCCTGTACTTCCTCATAGCTCAGGTTTACTTTTGACAGTTGCAGGGTGTCGATTTGCAAATCAAAGGGTAAATCTCTCAACATTTGGCTGTACATTTTCTTTTTGCTCAAATCATCACGAACGACTTTGTTGCGGTATATCTCAGCATTTACTGAGTCTATTTTCATATTCTTCGAAGAAAAGAACATTCGTTCTTGTGAATCAATCTGGTAATCGGATAGAGTAATTCGTTTAAAATTCACGTCCATCAAATCCATTTCGTACGGAATAAATTTCACATAATTCTTCCGGGAATATTTGGGTTTGACAGCGAGCTCATGAATATTTATGTTGTTTTTATCAATAATCAAACTGTCCAACTCCAGCGTTTGTATATTGCTCAACGAACAACTTAGTTTTCCGCCGTTAACGACAAGAGATGTATGATTAAACGGAATTTGATTTTTAATACTCGTCGTGTCAATTGTAATTCCCTGAATGTTAATATCATAGTTTTTCAATGCAATCATTTGCAGAGAATCGGTCTGATAGGTCAATCCGGCTTTTTGAATGGTTATTTGCCCTATCCGGATAGATTGTTCCAAATTACTATTTGTGGAAGGAACGGAATCTTTTTTTGTTTTAATTAAAGTAAGTTGAGGCTGACTGATGATGATTTCGTCAACAGACAATGTGTTCCGAAAGAGATAATCGGTATATTTTAAACCAGTTACGGTAATGTGGTTCACGGAAATATGATTGTTTCCTTTCCGGAAAACTACCGAATCTAAATGAAATGAAGGGTTAATCCAATTGTGAGAAAATCGCTGATAGGTCAGATTTCCTTTCTCGGTTTGGTTGTTTAATAGTGATTTTACTCGATATGAAACAAAAACATTCAGCCCTATGTAGCCCACGGTTAATATAATAACCAAAACAAAGAATATTTTTAAAAATTTCTTCATAGTACACTGTCTTTGTTTTCATTTCAACATGAAATTTAAAATCAATAATCAGTTGACTGTCTGAGGATTAAAGCACATCTCTAATATCTTTCACCTTGTCAAATACGCTTTTTGCGAACGGACATAGAGGAATAATTTTCAGGTTGTTTTCCCGTGCATATTCTACTGCAGCCAATACCATTTTTTTTCCGACCCCTTTTCCGCTAAACTCAGGGTTTACATCTGTATGGTCAATAATAAAACGGTTTTCTCCAGCCCAAGAATAAGTCATGTTTCCGGCTTCTTTACCGTCTTCAATAGCTTTAAAAGCTCCTTTTGTTTCGTTGTTTATGTGTTGTATTTCCATTTTTTTTAAGATTAATTCATTTCGGTAATGATTTCTATTCCTTTGCTCAGCAATTTATGTACCGGACAGGCATTTGCAATAGTAAGTAAGCGTGATTTTTGTTGCTCATCTAAATTAGCTTTTATTTCGATAATACGCATCAAAATGGGATTGTTTTTATCCTCGTCATTCAATGTTACCTTTACGCTAATTTCTTCCACATCCCATTCTTTTCTGTCGGCATACATTCTTAAGGTAATTGAAGTGCATGAACCCAACGAAGCTGTCAGTAATTGACCAGGTTCGAATCCTAAGTCTTTGCCACCCAGTTCAATCGGTTCGTCTGCAATAATCTCGTTGGTTGCCGAACGAATAATTGTTTTGTATTTTTCTCGTCCTGTAATTGCTGTTGTTTCTTTCATTTCTTTTTTTGAGTAAATTTTCCTTAATTATCTTTTAGGAAGTGAATAATCGGGTAGGGGTACGAACTCCGTTTCATTAGGAACTTTCGGAAACTTTTGTTCCAGCCAATCATATTTTGCTTTTTCTATCATTTCTTTATCTGAGCTTACAAAATTCCAATGAATATAGCGTTGCTCAGGGAAAGCCTCTCCTCCAAAAATATAGATTGTTGTATTTTCCGCGAGTTCCATGGCACATAACTTTGTATCCTTTGCAACGAGTATCTGCTTTGGTGTATATTCGTGACCATCATTTTTGATAGAACCTTCGAGAATGTATAGTGCACTTTCTCCAAAAAGATGTTCCCCGATATTAATTGAAACAGCATTTTTGCTCTTGATTTCAAGAAAATACAACGAGCTGTGAACAGGAACGGGCGATTTTTTTCCGAATGCTTCCCCTGCAATTAATTTTATCTGGACTCCATCTTGTTCCCATTGTGGAATATCTTTTGCTTCAATGTGATGAAAAGTGGGTTCTGTCTGTTCCAAATGTTTGGGTAATGCAACCCAAATCTGTAATCCGTGAAGACTTTTTTCAGAAGTTCTGAGATATTCAGGAGTTCTTTCCGAATGAACCACACCTTTTCCGGCTGTCATCCAATTAACTGCTCCTGGTTGAATTTCCATTTCTGTTCCCAGACTATCCCTGTGAAAAATTGCTCCTTCAAACAGATACGTCAAGGTTGATAAACCAATATGAGGATGTGGAGGTACGTCCAGATTTTGGTAATTTTTTAATTGAGCGGGCCCCATATGGTCTATAAATACGAATGGTCCCACCGAACGTTTTTCTCGAAATGGGAGTAAGCGACCCACAAGGAAATTTCCGATGTCGGCAGCTCGTTCCTCTATAATTAATTGAATGTTTGACACCTCTTGAATATTTTTGTTAAATATAATAAACTGTAATTAATCTTCCAAATGACCAAACTTCCCCTGATTAAAATCGTTAAAGGCTTCAATCAGTTCCTGTTGTGTGTTCATTACAAAAGGTCCGTGGGCAGCAATTGGTTCATTGATCGGTTCTCCGCTCAATACCAACACAATTGTATCTTCATTTGCTGTAATCGAGAATGTTTCTCCTTGATTTTCAAACAAAACCAGATGGTCTGTTGGTACTTTTTCAGATTCATTGACTGTTATACTTCCTTCGATGACCAATAATAAGGTATTGTAATCTGCAGGAAAAGTGAAATCAGAAGTTGCTCCGGCTTTTAATTTTGCATTGAACATGTGTACGGGTGTAAATGTTGATGCGGCTCCCTTTATGCCCTTGTAGTCTCCTGCAATGATTTCGATTTCTCCATTATTGTTTTCAAGCTGATATCTCGGTATTTCCGCATTTTTGATTGCCTGATATTTTGGAGTACTCATTTTGTCTTTTGCAGGTAGGTTAACCCACAATTGTACCATCTGGAAAATTCCGCCTTCTTTGCTAAACGTTTCTTCGTGATACTCTTTGTGTAATACTCCTGAAGCTGCCGTCATCCACTGCACATCTCCTTCTCCGATAATGCCACCGCCTCCGCTACTGTCGTGGTGTGCTACTCTGCCATGGTAAGCGATTGTAACCGTTTCAAAACCTTTGTGTGGGTGTACGCCTACTCCTTTTGGGTGGTCGCTTGGAGGGAAATGAAATTTGGCGTTATAATCTAACATGATAAACGGAGTCATTCGCTGCATATCCAATCGATAAGCACTTGGAATAAAGTTATGTACACGAAATCCGTCTCCTACGAAATGGGGCTCTCTTGGAGGAACCACTATCTCTATATTTTTTGTTGCCATCATATCTAATGTATTGATTAATAATACAAAATTAAGAAATTTGCCGGCAGTTATTATTGATGTAGGTTAAGAACGCAAGGATTAGTTTTTAGGGTAGAACTTTCGGTTTGCCATATCTTTTCGTACTCGACTGAGGCTTTCCGGAGTAATTCCCAAATAAGAAGCAATCATCCACTGCGGAACTCTTTGTGTCAAATCGGGATAAGTAGAGATGAAATCCATATATCGCTCTTCGGCAGTAGCAGAAAGCAATAAATGGATTCTTCTTTGTAGTTGATGAATGTGTTTTTGTAAAATTTGCTCATTATAGGCTACAAATTCGGGATTGATAGCCAATAGTTTTGCAGAAAACAATGATTCATCAATCAGTGCCACTCTGCTTGGTTCGATAGCTTGAATGTAAAAAGTTGACGGTTGATTGAAGCAAACACCATTGCGGTCGCCTACAAACCAATTCTCAGGAGCAAATTGCAAAATATGTTCTTTGGCATTTTGATCGACAGAAAAATACCTGAGCAGCCCTTTTTCTACAAAAAATGTATGTGTACTGGTTTGCTTAGGTTGTATTAAATAGTCGCCTTTTTCTATATTGAGATAGTCTATGTATTCTCTGATTTTTTGCCAATCGGCAGCAGACAAATGCACTTTGTCGCTCAGGTATTGTTCGAGTGTAGAGAGATTAGACATTGGTTAATTTATTCGGATACAATGAATTCGTACGCTATTTCATCTGTTTTTAATAAATAATATACTTTTGAATCACTCTGTACAATCAAAGTATCGTTAGTTTCTCCAAATTTGTATGGCAAAAAAGCTTCATGAGCTTGACTGTGTGAGCCAGATAATGAATTGTCGCTTACCAATGTTTTGATAAACTTGTCGGTATTGTACCAGTACTGTTGATAGAATTTATTTGTATAGTATGCTGGTTCGTTTGATGAATCTTTTTTTAGTAGATAAAGATAATTGTTGTCCAGCAATAAAATTTCTCCTACCTCTATGGTTTCATTGTTAACCAATAAATCTTCGTCAGTAATATCATAACTAACCTTATATCCGCCTTTATGTTCCCAGAAACCTATAAGTTCATCTGATTTATGTCCGTTGATATAATCCTGTTTGAGGTTGTCGATTTCGTCTTCGTTACAGCCAACGAGTAAAAACACAGGTAATAAAAGTAACCAAAATTTTTTCATATCTATTAATCAATTCTTTCTATTTTAGCACCCAATTGTCGCAATCGGATATCTACATTTTCGTATCCACGGTCGATTTGTTCAATATTTTGGATAGTACTTGTTCCTTTCGCAGATAAGGCGGCAATAAGCAAAGACATTCCTGCTCTGATATCCGGCGAAGTCATCTGTGTTGCTTTGAGTTGTGATTTGAATCCGTGTCCGATAATCACTGCCCGGTGAGGGTCACATAAAATGATTTTTGCTCCCATATCAATCAGTTTATCTACGAAGAACAAACGGCTTTCAAACATTTTTTGATGAATCAAAACCTCTCCTCTGGCTTGTGTGGCAACGACTAATAATACACTCAGTAAATCCGGGGTAAGTCCTGGCCATGGTGCATCTGCCAATGTGAGAATGGAACCATCGATATAATTTTGTATTTCGTAACCGTCGGTCTGAACAGGAATGTGAATATCATCGCCACGGCGTTCGAGCTGAATTCCCAGTTTGGAAAAAGTCGTCGGGATAATTCCTAATTCGTCCCATGCTGCATCTTTGATAGTTATTTCGCTGCGGGTCATTGCTGCTAAGCCTATCCACGAACCGATTTCAATCATATCCGGTAAGATGCGGTGCTTGCAGCCTTTGAGTTCTTCAACGCCTTCAATTGTCAACAAATTAGAACCGATTCCGGTTATTTTTGCTCCCATGGCGTTGAGCATCTTGCAAAGTTGCTGGATATAAGGTTCGCAAGCAGCGTTATAGATAGTGGTCGTTCCTTTTGCCAATACCGCTGCCATAACAATGTTTGCCGTACCGGTAACAGAGGCTTCATCGAGCAGCATATACGTTCCGGTCAACCCGTTGGGTGCTTCCACACCGTAGAAATATTCTTCCCGATTATATCGGAAATCTGCTCCGAGATTAATAAATCCTTCAAAATGGGTGTCTAATCGTCGTCGTCCAATCTTATCACCACCGGGTTTCGGGATATATCCTTTGCCAAATCGCCCTAATAGCGGACCGACAATCATGATTGACCCTCGCAAAGCTCGTCCGGTTTGCCGAAAATCATCAGATTCGAGATAAGATAAATTTACTTCATCTGCCTGAAAAGTATAGCTGTTTTTGTCGAGTTTTTCTATTTTTACCCCTAACTTTCCGAGCAATTCGATAAGTTTATTTACATCAAGAATATCCGGAATGTTGTTAATGGTAACTTTTTCGGAAGTAAGCAATACGGCACAAAGCACCTGCAATGCTTCGTTTTTGGCTCCCTGCGGAATCACATCGCCTTTCAGCTGATGACCTCCTTCAATTTTGAAAATACTCATAGTCAGGCTTTATTTTCGGTTTTTATTTTTGTGATGACGTGGCTTGTTGTTATTGTTATTTTGCGGATTTTTGTTTTGACTGAAACGATTGGTTTGCTTCTTGTTAATTCGCAACAGGTCAGAGCTGGTACTCAGTTCTTCATCTTTTTTCAGCAAATTGATTTTTCCGTCTGAGAGTTCTAATAAATGTTGGAAAATTACTTCATCAGTCACGGTTTCTTTGTTCCAGCTGAGGTAACTTTTTTTCATGTGGTTGGCAATAACTACAATCAGGGCGTCTTTCTTTTCGCCTTCTTCCCAGTTCATTGCCTCCTCAATCATTCGGGTAATGTTATTGCCGTAAAAACGGTATTTCGGGAATTGCTGCGGATAAGCCAGTTTGACCGGTTGTATATACGCGGTTTCCTTTGTCGGAATAGGGTAGGGCGAATCAACATCTAAATCAAAATCAGCCATAAAAAACAGTTGATCCCAAAGCATATGCTGAAAATCAGGTACATCTCTCAGGTGCGGATTCATTTCACCCATGATTTTGATAACCTGCTTGGTGGCTTTGTTGCGTTCGTCCCGGTTTTCAATAGCCTTCACATTGTTGATGAGTTTGTGAATATGTCGTCCGTATTCCGGAATTTTCAGATGAGTTCGTTCAGTATTGTATTCCAGTTCAAAAATGGCTGAATGTGTGTTTGCCTGCATAATTATAATGAGATAATGCCTTCAACCGAAGACACTTGTTTGTATTTGTCAATGATACTGTCAGCGTCGGGCATCATCACTCTGATAGATACGCTGATAAAATTTCCTTTGCCCGATTGTTTGGTGGTAAACTTCGCATCAGAATCGGCAAAAGCAGATTCTATTTGCTGAATTTTGTTTTCATCGTTCGGAACGATAAATTTATACAAGTAGTCTAAAGGCCACGATTCTGTGGATTTGTCTAGTTCCTCTTTCAGTCTTTTAAAAAAATCTTCTTGTTGTTGATTCATAATATTATTTCTGTCATACAAAGATAATCTATTTTTTTTAGGTTTTGATAGCTGTGAAGAAGTAATATTGTAACGAAGCGATGCTTACTGTGACTGACAACTAATCGCTAATAGCTAAAAAAAACTCTTAGCTTTTGGTTATTAGCTAATCGCTAACAACCAAAAAAATAGTAAGTTTGCGAAATAAAAACAATCAGGCAAAACAAGTGGCACAAGAAATCGTTTTACTCATTGGCGGACCCGGTAGCGGGAAAACCACTTTGCTGAATCATCTGGCAACCTTGGGATATACTTGCTATGAGGAAATATCCAGGCAGGTTACGCTCGAAGCTCAGAAACAGGGTATTGAACAGTTTTTTCTGAAAGACCCGTTGCTCTTTAGTCAAAAATTGCTCGAAGGAAGGATTGAGCAACACATCAACGCCCAAAAAGATTCTTCCGAAGTAGTCATTATAGACAGGGGCATTCCGGACGTGCTGGCGTATATGGATTTTATTGGCGACAATTACCCCGATTCATTTACCGAAGCCTGCCTGGCTCACAGATATACCAAAGTTTTTGTTTTGCCGGTTTGGGACGAAATTTATCAGAGTGATAACGAACGTTATGAAGATTTGCAGACGGCTCATCGCATTCAGGAACATCTTATCGCGTCCTATACCAAATACGGTTATCAACCCATATATGTACCGAAAATGACTATAGGCGAACGGGCAGATTTTGTGATTAACCATTTGTGAAAATCACGGAATCGCATTATCTTTACACATAATTTGCTGTTTTGTTTGAAGCTGAATATATCCTGAAAAAATATTGGGGATTCGATTCTTTCCGATCACCTCAGGAAGAAATCGTAAAATCTGTCGTTTCCGGGCAAGATGTACTGGCGGTTTTGCCAACCGGTGCCGGGAAAAGTGTCTGCTATCAGGTTCCGGCTATGATGAACGACGGAATAACTTTGGTTATTTCTCCGTTGGTTGCCCTTATCGAGGACCAGGTTGAAAGTCTGAAACAAAAAGGCATCAAGGCGGTCGGACTAACCGGTGGATTGTCACAGCAAGATGTTTTCCGGATTGTCGATAACTGTCAGTATGGGCATTATAAATTCCTGTATCTTTCCCCCGAACGGCTCAAACAGCCTTTTTTTTTGGATAAATTAGCTCAACTTCCGGTTAACCTGGTGGCGGTTGATGAGGCTCATTGCGTATCGCAGTGGGGGCATGATTTTCGACCGGCTTTTCTGGATATTATCCAGCTTAGGAATGTGTTGCCGAATATTCCGTTTATTGCTTTGACGGGTTCTGCCAACGACCGTGTTCAGCAAGATATTAAGCAATTACTTGGACTGCACGAGCCGGAAATTTTTATCAAAAGCTTTTATAGACCAGAAATCATTTTCAGTCTGCACATTTTAGATAATGTGGAAGAAACATTAATCAAAATTTTGAACAAACACCCACAACCGGCAATTGTGTACACCCGAAGCCGGAAATATACCGTGCAAATTGCTCAAAGACTGCAAAGTATGGGGTTTGCCTGTGATTATTTTCACGGAGGACTGACCAATGACGACAAAAAAAAGCGTTTGCAGGATTGGCTCAGCGAGAAAAAACCGATTATGGTGGCGACCAATGCTTTTGGAATGGGCATCGACAAACCGAACGTGAAAAATGTGGTGCATATACAAATTCCGGAAAGTATCGAAAACTACTATCAGGAAGCCGGACGAGCCGGACGAAACGGACAACCGTCGTTTGCGACAATGTTGATACACCCGGCTGAAGTCGCTCATTTTGACAATCGGTTTGCACGAAATATATTGAGCAAAGAGGATTTGCTTACCGTTTATAAAAAGTTTGTCAATGACCAGCAAATTGCCTACGGAGAAGGGTTGGAAGGATTTTATTACCTCAATCTGACGACTTTTTGTGATAAATATGCACTAAATGCCAGTCGAACTTATCAAGCATTGAAATTTCTGGATAAAGAAAGTGTGCTGACGCTTTATGAACAAAATAATAGAAATACAACCATTAAATTTGTGCTTTCCACCGAAGAAACGCTCAATCATTTCAAAAACCGTCCGAAAGAAGAATTGTTGTTTGAACAAATTATTCATCGATATGCCGGAACTTCCGTGATAGACACCAAAATTAATATAGATACACTCGGCAAAGGAACAAATCTTGACAAACCGACGATTCTAAATATACTCAAACAATGGCATCAGGCAGGAATATGTGTGTTTAACGACGGTGATTTTGATCTGATGATTACCCTGAACGAACCGCGTGACGATGAACGAACCATCAATCGGGTGGCGAAAGATTTGAAAGTGCAAAATCAGATTAAGAAAGAGCAGCACCAGGCAATGTCTGGTTATATTGACAATTCAGACGAATGTTTGTACAGGAAAATACTGGATTATTTCGACGAAAAAAAAACCGAACGTTGCGGGAAATGTTCTGCGTGCAGAAGACAAGCTCAAAAAGATTACAGTAAAAATCACAGTAACGAAATTACTGAAAATATTTATGCTTTCCTGGCTGAAAACCGTTCGTTAGAAGAAATATCGGCTTATTGTCAGTTAGAAAAAGAGTTGATTATCGACTTGTTATCAAAAATGCTGGAAGAAGATAAAATAGTTTTTAACCCTCCATATTATCATCAAAAATGACAGGAAAACTCAACATAGTGTTCATGGGAACCCCCGATTTTGCGGTGGGAATTTTAGACCATCTGGTAGAAAACGGAATGCATATCGTCGGTGTAGTTACCGCTCCGGACAAACCTGCGGGCAGAGGACGGAAAATCCATACTTCGGCTGTGAAAGATTACGCTTTGCAAAAAGGCTTAACGATTTTACAACCTGCCAATCTGAAATCGGAAGAATTTCTTCAGGAATTGCAATCTTTGCAGGCAGATTTGCAAATTGTAGTAGCATTCAGAATGCTGCCAAAAGTAGTTTGGGATATGCCGAAATACGGCACTTTCAATCTGCACGCCTCTTTGTTGCCTGAGTACAGAGGTGCCGCACCAATAAATTGGGCAATCATCAACGGCGAAAAAGAAACAGGTGTAACCACTTTTTTCCTCGACGACCAGATTGATACAGGAAAAATGATTTTGCAGAAGAAGACGAATATCGGCACCGATGAAACTGCGGGAGAATTACATGACAGATTGATGAATCTTGGGAAAGAAACCGTGCTGGAAACTGTTAGGTTAATTGCTGAAGACAAAGTTGATTTACAAACCCAGCCGAACGGTAATCATAAAACAGCTCACAAGCTCAATAAAGAAAACTGTCAGATTAACTGGGAGCTTCCTGCCGGCGAAATTCATAATCATATTCGCGGATTGTCGCCCTATCCGGCTGCGTGGACAACCTTAGTAAATGACGAAGAGAAAATTCCGGTAAAAATATATCAGTCTGCTTTTGAAAAAACGCACCATGATTATAGTGTAGGAAAAGTTATCACAGATAATAAAAAGCATATTTCAGTAGCCGTTTCGGACGGATTTTTACATATTCTGGAATTGCAGTTTCCCGGTAAAAAAAGAATGGAAACAGTGGCTTTACTCAATGGTATGAAACTCACTGAACAGGCATATTTTAAGTGATTTTAACCCTGAAAAAGCCTTTAAAACGGGCTGTTGGGCAAAAAAACGGGCTTTTTTTGAATTTTTTTATTCAAAAAACTTGCATTATAAAGGAATTCTTCTAAATTTGTGGTAGTTAATTGATTAACCTAAATAAAAAAATTATGAACAAAACACAATTAATTGATGCTATCGCAGCAGATGCGGGTATCACAAAAGCAGCTGCTAAATTAGCACTAGAATCATTTTTAGGAAACGTTTCAGGGTCTTTGAAAAAAGGAGATAAAGTTTCTTTAGTAGGATTTGGTTCATGGTCTGTTAGCGAAAGAGCTGCACGTGAAGGTAGAAATCCACAAACTGGAAAAACTATCAAAATCGCTGCTAAGAACGTTGTAAAATTCAAACCGGGTTCTGAATTAGACGAGTCTGTAAACAGCAAAAAGAAGAAAAAGTAATCGTTGATTACGTATAGAAAAACCGACTCAAAAAGTCGGTTTTTTGTTTTATTGCCTGTTTGAATTTATATTGTAAAAATAACACCTATAAACAAATTATTAGATAAATTTTAAACAGACTCTTATAGTCCAAACCTGATTTTTGCATTCAATTTGCCCAGCAGTTGCGTGGAAATATTGGTTTGGAATTCTTTTTTCCGGTATTTCGTTATCGGTTGTATGCCCTGGATAGTATTTGTCAGAAATAATTCATCAGCTTTTTGCAGTTCAAAAGGTGAAATACTTCGTTCCTCCAATGTCAGGTTGTCTGATTTTTCAATAAGCTGGATAATTTGCTTCCGCATGATTCCGTTCAGGCAGCCGTCTTCTGATTTTGGTGTAGCTATCGTGTTTCCTTTTACCAAAAATATATTGGACTGCGTAGCTTCCACAATATTTTTGTCGTCGTTAATCAGCAAGCAGTTTTGATAACCGTTTTCTTCGGCAAAGATACCTGCTGTGATTGAGACCAGTTTATTGGTGGTTTTTAATGTAGAAAGCAAATGTTTGCTGATGTGAAAATCTTTGAAAATTTCTACTTCATAATGCCCATTGTTGATTGCATAAGCAGCGTTTGGTAAAGGTTCTGCTGTGATGATATAATCAATTCCTCTGTTTTCGGGCGTATATTTTCCGCCACTTTGCCGATAACACGTTATTCTGATGCGGTAGGAAGAATGATTTTCCTCAAAAGTATCAAGCAAAGAACTGATTTGCTGTTCGAGATATTCTTGTGTGAAAAATACCGGAATTTCCATTCTGAGAATTCTCATCGACGACATCAGCCGGAAATAGTGGTCTTCCGCAAAAAGCACCTTTCCGTCTAACGTTTTTAAAGTTTCAAACACGGCATCTCCGTAGAGAAAAGCCCGGTTTTGCTCAATAGAAATATTGGTTTGCGAGGTAATTTTTCCGTTATGATTAACCATAAAAAAGCCCTGTTTTTAATTAACAGGGCAAATATACAGTTTTAATCGGGGTTAATTAGAACCCAATATTGTTTTCAAATCATGAATTTGACTTTCCCAAAGCAATTTTTGGTCTTCTACCTCGTCTTCATCGGCAAAGTCAGTAACGACAAGGATTACGTCTTTAGTAATTTCGTCTCGGACAATTTTGAGTTCAAAGTAATTTTCAGATTCGTTTCCTTCCTCGTTAATCCATCTGAAACGAACTTTTTCGTCAGATTTTTTATTAGTTAATTTTGCTTTTTCTTCGGAATCTTCCCAAATAAAAGTATAAATCTCTCCTCTTGAATTTACATTATCGGCAAACCATTCCGATAGTCCGGAAGGGCTTGATATATATTGAAAAAGTAATTGCGGTGACGAGTTAATCGGGAACTCAATTTCAAATTTTGTTTTCATACTCTGTTTTTTCGGGCAATATAGGGAAAAATATAGCATAAAAAAAGAAAGAAGAAATTATTTTGTTAAATAAAATTTAATAAGTTGTTAATCAGTATGTTGTTGTGTTTTTGAATTATTTTGTAAAAATATTTTTGTGATAAATTGATTAATAGCTATATTTGCACTCGCAAAACCATTTGGCGAGGTAGCTCAGTTGGTTAGAGCGCAGGATTCATAACCCTGAGGTCACGGGTTCAACTCCCGTCTTCGCTACAAAAGCCCGATTTATTCGGGCTTTTTTTATGGCTGAAATTGATTCCGGATAAAATGAAATAACTCTTTATCTTTGCGGTTATGAAACACATTTACATCATACTATTACTGTTATTGAGCTGCAACATTTATGCTCAGGAAAAAGAACTTGATTTGCAAAAATTGGCAGAGTTGGTCAATTCTGACGAAGAATTTAATCAGTATTTTGAAGATTTGGGCTGGAGAGAAACACCTGATATATCTCCTAAGTTTAAGGTGTATAAAACTATTTGGAGAGATACAATTCAAATGACTGTTGCCAAAATACAGGATATGTCTTTGATAGAACTTTCAACTGACCAGCCTAAACTTGCTAGGCGTTGGCGAAGACAAATTACTAGGTTTGCTAATTTAACTGAGGCTATTGATACTTTAGGAGTAAATAGTCAGCGGTTTGAACTGGAGAATTCGCAAATAGAACTTTTTTCGTATTATATCAATCAGCTAATAATTGAGAATGAGAAGGAAGAAGAAGTGAGAGAATATGGAATTAGAATAGCAGACAAAGAAAAAGGTGTGAAAATTATTGATGCCAAAACTACAGATATTGGCTGGTTTGAAACTCCAGTAGTTAAAGCTCGTCCTAAAGGAGGTTTTTCGAGTTTTAGAAATAAATTACAAAATCATTTGAAAGACAAAAACATCGGAAATCTTAAAAGGATTGTTGTTAGGTTTGTGGTAGAAAAAAACGGAAGTGTGACAAATGTGAGTACAGACTTGTTAAACCCGCAGTTAGAGAAAGAAATGAAAGATTTTTTTAAAGAGTCAAAATGGATTCCGGCGGAAGGTACGGGAGGGAAACCCTTGAGAAGTTCTTTTAGATTGCCGATAAACCTTAGATAAGAGACTGATGCTGATTGACGTAGGTTAGGATAACCGATTTAAACCAATACAACATATAAATGAAACACATTTACATCATACTACTACTGTTATTGAGTTGCAACATTTACGCTCAGGAAAAAGAACTTGATTTGCAAAAACTGGCGGAGTTGGTCAATTCTGACGAAGAATTTAATCAGTATTTTGAAGATTTGGGCTGGGTGCAGTCAGCAGATTCGCTGAATATATATTTTGAAACCGTTACGAGTAACGAAACAACCATTTATGCTATAAAAAACATAGGAAACCCAAGTGTGTTTTTATTGACCAATAAATCTAAGGTGGCATCGCGTTGGGAAAAACAAATTAAAAAATTTGCTAAGTTTTCTATGACAGAAGTTTCGCCCGGTAAACAGATTCATCAATATAAGCTTGACAATGTAACTTATGGCTGGATTTCAGAAAAAGATGCCGAAACCGGATTGTATAGTATGTTTGTGATGAAACCTCAACAGCCAGTTCAACCGGTAAGAACAACGGAAGATGTTCCTGCTCGCCCACAAGAAGGAATAGAAAACTTTCAAAGGGATTTTGTTCGACGTTTTCGGATAGACGAAACAATGGCAGAGGGCAGTGTAGAAATAAAATTCACGATTTCAATTGAGGGAAAAATTACCAATATAGCTGTTGTACCTTATAATGCTTCAATACATGAACAAGTAAAGGAAATATTGAATGATTCAGAATGGACTCCGGCTATTGAAAATGGAAAACCCGTAAAGTCTCAATTTAGCTGGAAGATACAGATTCAACATATGAATAATTGAGGTAATATTTCCCGACTGAAAAATTCAATTTTAACATAATTTCAATTTAGCTTTTATATTTTTGCCATTATTGTATAAAACAACAAATAGCTTATGAGGAAATTAGCATTGCATTGGCAGATATTGATAGGAATGGTGTTAGGGGTAATTTTCGCACTCGTTTTGAGTAACTTTTCCTGGGGCAGTCAGTTTATCAGAGATTGGGTCAAACCATTCGGGAATATATTTATCAATGTACTGAAACTCATTGCTGTTCCTTTGATTTTAGCATCGCTCATCAAAGGAGTTTCCGATTTAAAAGATATTTCTAAACTTTCCAAAATGGGATTGAGAACTATCAGCTTATATATTGGAACAACTATCGTAGCGGTTTGTATCGGTTTGTTGATTGTGAATGTTATAAAACCGGGCGATTCTATCACCGACGAAACCCGTACAGAATTGGTGCAGAATTATAGTACAGAGGCAGAATCAGCCCAAACCGAAGCCGAAAAACAAAAACAAACCGGGCCCTTGCAAATGCTGGAAGATATCGTTCCTTCCAATATTATAGGTGCGGCAAGTGATAACGGTAATATGTTGCAAGTCATATTTTTTGCGGTCTTTTTCGGAATAGGACTGATATTAATCCCTGCAGAAAAGGCCAAACCGGTCAAAGATTTTTTCGACGGATTTAATGAAGTAATTCTGAAACTCATTGACCTGATTATGTTGGCGGCTCCATACGGCGTTTTTGCCTTGCTGGCAGCCTTGGTCGTGGAAGCTCCAAGTGCAGATTTATTCAAAGCATTGGGTATGTATGCGATTACAGTAATCATTGGTTTACTGTTAATGATAATGTTTTATCTGCTTATTGTCTGGATGTTTACTAAGAGAAAACCACGTTTTTTTATTAACGGAATTTCGCCCGCACAGCTATTAGCATTTTCAACCAGTTCGAGTGCGGCAACTTTGCCTGTCACGATGGAACGGGTTGAAGAACATTTGGGGGTGGAAGAAGAAGTGTCCAGTTTTGTATTGCCGATTGGAGCAACGATTAATATGGACGGAACCAGCTTGTATCAGGCTGTAGCTGCGGTATTTATCGCTCAGGCATTCGGTATGGATTTGTCTTTTGCTGCACAAATAGGTATTATAGTTACGGCTACTTTAGCATCGATTGGTTCGGCGGCAGTTCCGGGAGCAGGAATGGTTATGCTGGTTATCGTTCTCGCTCAGGCAGGAATTCCCGAAGCCGGATTAGCTTTGATTTTTGCTATCGACAGACCGTTGGATATGTGCAGAACTACTGTAAATGTCACTGGTGATGCAGCAGTATCTATGATCGTTGCAAAGTCAGTCGGAAAACTCAAAGATGAACCTGTCGAGAAAAATTGGGATGATCATTATCATTTGTCTCAAAAGAAATAAGCGTAAGGTATGCAGTTTTTTCTTCCGATTGATACACAGAAAATTTCTAATTCGATTGATTATTCCTCCGATATTCTTTTGGTCGGAAGTTGTTTTGCTGAAAATATGGCAGATAAATTGTCTTATTTTCAATTTCGGAATACACTCAATCCGTGGGGAATATTATTTCACCCATTGGCGATAGAAAAAATGTTTTACTCGGTAGTTAATCAAGTACCTTTTTTAGAAAATGATGTTTTTTGTCATCAGGAAGTCTGGAGTTGTTTTGATGTACATTCGTCTTTAAATACCTTGACTAAAGAAGAATTACTTCATACAATTCAGCAAAAAAATCAACACTTATATCAACGATTTCCAAAGCTCAGTCACGTTGTGATTACTTTGGGAACGGCTTGGGTATATCAACGTAAATCTACCGGAAAATATGTAGCTAATTGCCATAAAATTCCGCAAAAAGAATTCTCCAAAAAGTTGTTGACTGTCGAACAAATCGTACAATCATTACACGATATTGTCGATTTGGTAAGTAAAGTCAATCCCGATTGTCAGTTTATTTTTACGGTTTCACCGGTCAGACATATCAAAGACGGAGTGGTTGAAAATCAGCGAAGTAAAGCTCATTTGATTTCAGCGTTACATGAGTTTATACAACATGCTGATTCGGATAAACTGTATTATTTTCCGTCCTACGAAATCATGATGGACGAACTTCGCGATTATCGTTTTTATGCGGAAGATATGTTGCACCCGAATGAAACTGCCGTTGCATACATCTGGGAAAAATTTGTTGAGGTCTGCGTTGACAAAACTACTTCGGAAGATATGAAAAAAGTTGAAGAAATTCGAAAATCTTTGAATCACAGACCATTTAATTCCGACACTTCAGCACATCAAAAATTTCTGGATAATCTGAATCAGAAAATAAATACATTGCAACAAAAATTTCCTTTTATGGATTTTGATAAAAAATAAAGCCCGATATTGTTTAAAATATCAGGCTTTATTTTTCTATGCTGGCTGAAAATCCTTTTCAATTAATTCCAGACCGAAAGTGATAAGATGGGCAATTTCTGGTCTTTTTTGTTGTACTTTATCTAAATGGTCAAACACTTCATTTTTCAAATTGTCAGATTGTGCTTTTGTTGCCAGTTCAGCAATTTCTACACTTAACAGCCAATCATTCGGATAGTCATTTTGTAACGTATGTAAAATCTGTGATAAATCAACAGCCGGATTTTTGCCCTCGCGGTAATCTCTTACTTGCTGGTACATTTGCTCTAGTTTTTCCCGTTGGGGTGTTTTTTCCGCTTTAATCGTTTGGGTAGTCGGAATATTTGCCGATAGATTAAAACTATGAATATCAGCGGGTCCTGAAAATGCCGAAACAATTTTTTTCCCGACCGCCATATCATAAATTCCCCATTCTGGTGCAAACAGAACCTGGTCTTGATAAGTGACGGTACAGTTTTTAAAGCTAATCAGGATAATCTCGCCTTTTAGATTGCGTTTACCGGTAATGATTTCGCCCGAAACTTTCACACCGCCTTCAAACTCCAGATTGACGATTTCTCCTTCATATATATTGTATGCTTTTAAATCTCTCGGCGACATTTCTTCAATGGACAAATTAATTCCTTTTAACTTACCAACAGGACTTCCGAATCCTTCGCTGTGATAATCAGTACCATGCCCGACCAATTCTTTTTCCCGATATGCCAAAGCTGTTTTTCCTGTCGATTGGATATATATTGGTTTACCTTCGTGTTCAATCACATTGGTGAAAACGCCTGAAACTTGTAATCCGGTTGAATATTCGACAGTACCGATAGCTTTCGATTCAATGAGTTTTTTCACACCTTCCAGTCCGCCTTTGCGAAGTGCCATTTTGTTGGCAAACTCTTCCAAGACCAAACTCAAATGAGCAAAATCTGGCGTAACATATAGTTGAGGCTGAGGTTTAGTAATATCAAAACCTTGGTAAGCGGCTTCAATCGTATAAGGTAATTTTTTTACTTTGTCGGTCATGCACCATTCACTTTCGCCGATAGACGACAATAATCCGGCTCCGTATATTTTTGGGTTTTCCGGTGTGCCAATTAAACCATATTCGACCGTCCACCAATGCAAATTTCTGATTAACGCCATTTCTGAAGGTACTACGCTCTTTTCCTGCAAATCATCTACACGTTGTCGGGCTTTGGTCAAAACGTCAGCGGGCGTGCCTTCTGCCTCTTCCAGAATAGACAATTCACGAATAGCCTCATAGATTTCATAATCATGTGCTGAAGAAATTGCTTTACAGCCGATTTCACCAAAACGTCTGAGATATTCTGAATATTCAGGGTTGGCAATAATGGGAGCATGACCCGCACCTTCGTGGATAATATCCGGAGCTGGTGTGTATTCGATATTTTCCAGCTGTCGGATATCCGAGGCAATAACCAAAACATTATATGCCTGAAATTCCATAAAAGCATTTGGCGGAATGAAACCATCAACCGCAACGGCTGCCCAACCGATTTCTTTCAGAATACGATTCATGCCATACATACTCGGGATACTATCTACAGAAATTCCGGTTTGTTTTAGACCGTTTGTATAGGATTCGTGGGCAACTCTTCCGAGGTAATCTACATTTTTTCGCATTACATACCGCCACACTGCTTGGTTAATAGGAGTGTAATCGTCATAATTCTGCGGTTTGATAAATTGCTTCAGGTGCTGAGGTAATCGGTCAATCAGATGATTAGATTCATAAGTTTGGCTCATGACAGTTATGTTTTGATATCAGTCAAATATAGGTAATATTTCCCGTATTATCAAACAAGAAAAAAATAGATAATAGTGTTAATTTTTTTTGTGGGAAAAAAAATAGTTCTATATTAGCGGTCTAACTAATATTAAATTTAAATATCAATTATTATGAAAAAAGTATTTTTGTCGTTGGCAGCATTGGCGTTTGTTGCAACAGGAACAGTATCATGTAGCAGTGATGATGGAGGATCTAACAATGGTGGAGGAACAAATGACGATACTCCGGGAACTGGTGACGATACTCCGGGAACTGGTGATGATACTCCGGGAACAGAAAGTAATGTTTTTAATTGGGGAGGAAATCAATATGATATTGATACGACTCTTATGGGGTTCATTGGTACTGCTGATGGTCCTACAGTTTATAACGTAGATACGGATGGAGACGGAGAAGGAGATACTCAAATGACATCATGGATTGTAGCAACTTTTGGCGGGACAGATTACCAATCTTCTTCGGATCTTGTTCAGACTGAAATTCTTGTGCCTGTAGGAGTAGATGGAGAGAATCTAACTTTGATATACCCACATGAATCAGAAACAGTTTATTTACAAAATGCATTTGTATTTGTAGGTGGAGAGGTTGTTGCACCTGCTGAAACAGATGAGATTTCTGCTTTCGATATTCAATTTAATGTTGTGGATGCAGAAGGAGAAACAATAGATTATACTACTTCTACGACGTTCACTTCAGGTGAAGTTTCTTTGGAGTTTAACGGTACTCTGGATGCATATTATTACTTCACTCAAGATACTGCAGCATCAAGTTTTGGTAAAGCATCAAATGTTGAGTTTGGAGGTAAAGGGATGGTAAAAAGATCTTTAGATAAAAGTAATGTTGTTGAATTTTCTATTCAATAATGATTTAATCAGAGATTATTAATATAAAAAGCTGATGGTTTGTTTAACAAACCATCAGCTTTTTCTGCTTAGCGTAGATACATAATTATGTAAAGACATATTATGGTAGTGAGAAAAATTAATTGGCATTATATCATAAACTTACACAGTTTATGATATAATGCCTTCTAAATCAGTTCTTAACTTTATTTGAAAAAGGGTTCAACTATAAAAAAATAGCAAAACCCCTTTATTTTTAACTTACACACTTTTTAGGATAGTGTCAATTAATTAGACTTAATTACAGTTCCTTTATATTCAACTTCTTTTTTGTTGTTAATTTTTCTGTCGTCATTTTGGTTAGTGATTTTTGTAGCATCTTTTGCTTTTTCAACAACGTTGTCTTTCGCTTCGACAACTTTAGTTTCTGCTTTTTTAGCAGTTTCTTTGGCTTTGTTAGCGGCATTATTTGCAGCTTTAGTTGCCTCTTCCTTTACTTCATTAGCGGTTGAGATAGCCTCACCTTTTAAAGTGGCTAAAGCAGCTTTCGCTTCGTTGAGTTTTTTGGTAGCAGCTTGTTTAGCATCAACTGTTTCAGCTTTTGCTAATTCTTCCTGAGCCTCTTTGATTTTAGCTTCCAGGCTTTCGATGCTGCCTTCTGCTTGCTCTTTCAATTCATCTAATTGCTCTTCAACTTGATCCTGAGCGTTTTCGATTTCGTCAGAAACTTCTTGTTTAGTTTCATTTTTACAAGCTGTAAATGCGATGGCAGATACTACTGCTGCCGACAATAAAATTTTTTTCATGATTTCTATTTTTTAAATTCAGTTTAGACTACAAAATTATACTTTTTATCGGATTATAAGAAGTTTTCATCATAACTTTATGACTTTTTGCCTTTTAAACTTTCTGGCTACGGTCTATAACTAAAATTTCTTCCTTATTTTTGCCTGTGTAAAACATAATATAATGAACAATCCGAAAAGATATACAATTACGGCAGCTTTACCTTATACCAACGGACCTATTCATATCGGTCACATGGCGGGAGTATATATTCCTGCTGATATTTATACGAGATATTTAAGACAAAAAAATAAAGATGTAGTTTTTGTTTGCGGCAGTGACGAACACGGTGTGGCTATCTCTATGAAGGCAAAAAAAGAAGGTATTACGCCACAGCAGGTTATTGATAAATACGATGCGATTATCCGACAGTCGTTTGACAGTTTCGGAATTTCTTTTGATAACTATTCGAGAACTTCACGTGAAATTCATCATAAAACAGCTTCTGATTTTTTTCGGAAATTGTATGATGAAGGAAAATTTATCGAGGAAGTAACCGAGCAGTTATACGACGAGAAGGCTCAGCAGTTTTTGGCAGACAGATATGTAACCGGAACCTGCCCGAAATGCGGTAATGAAGATGCCTATGGCGACCAATGTGAAAAATGTGGTACTTCGTTGAATGCTACCGATTTAATCAATCCTGTTTCGACAATAACCGGAACCAAACCTGTGTTGAAAGAAACCAAGCATTGGTTTTTACCACTGAATGAATATGATGCTTTTTTGAGAGAATGGATTTTGGTCGGACATCAAAAAGATTGGAAATCAAATGTGTACGGACAAGTAAAATCATGGTTAGATGACGGATTGAAACCCCGTGCCGTTACTCGCGATTTGGATTGGGGGATTGATGTACCGGTTGAAGGTGCCGAGGGTAAAAAGTTATACGTTTGGTTCGATGCACCGATTGGTTATATTTCGTCCACCAAAGAATGGGCAGAAAAAACAGGCAAAGACTGGCAACCGTATTGGAAAGATAAAGATACCAAACTAGTCCATTTTATCGGTAAAGACAATATCGTTTTCCACTGTGTGATTTTCCCTGCGATGCTGAAAGCGGAAGGAAGTTACATTCTGCCCGACAACGTTCCGGCTAACGAATTTCTTAATCTGGAAGGACAAAAACTATCCACTTCCAAGAACTGGGCAGTATGGCTCAATGAATATCTCGAAGATTTTCCCGGACAGCAGGACGTGTTGCGTTATGTATTGACCGCTAATGCACCGGAAACCAAAGATAACGATTTTACATGGAAAGATTTTCAGGCAAAAAACAACAATGAGCTGGTGGCTGTTTTCGGAAATTTCATCAATCGTGTGGTGGTGCTGACCAATAAATATTACGAAGGAATTGTTCCTCAGTTAAATACATTGACTGATGTAGATGAAAAAACACTTACGGAACTCAAAACCTATCCAAGCGTTATCGAAAGCTCGTTGGAAAGATACCGTTTCCGGGAGGCTTTGAGCGAACTGATGAATGTTGCCCGCTTAGGAAATAAATATCTGGCAGATGAGGAACCTTGGAAATTAATTAAAACCGATCCGGATAGAGTTCAAACTCAAATGTACGTTGCTTTACAAATTGCATCTTCTCTGGCGGTGTTGTCTGAGCCGTTTTTACCGCACACATCGGCTAAATTAAAAGAAATGTTGGCGATAAACGACGAGCTTACCTGGGATAAGTTGCCGGCAACTTATGATTATCTGTCAGTAGGACACCAAATTGGTCAGGCACAGCATTTGTTTGCAAAAATCGAAGACGAACAAATTCAAAAGCAAATAGATAAATTAGAAGCATCGAAAAAAATGAATAAGGAAGAAAAAAGTAGCGTTGAACCGCAAAAAGAGATTTGTCAGTTTGATGATTTTGCTAAAATAGACCTACGGGTAGGAACAATTATTGAAGCAGAAAAAATGCCGAAAGCAGACAGATTGCTTATTCTGAAAGTGGATACAGGAATTGACGTCAGAACAATCGTTTCCGGGATTGCAGAGCATTTTACACCCGAAGAAGTTATCGGGAAAAGAGTTACCGTCTTGACAAATCTCGCACCGAGAAAACTTCGCGGAGTGGAAAGTGAGGGAATGTTATTACTCACTCAAAATAAAGATGGTAAATTAGTTTTTGTTAATCCTGATGAAGAAAATGTAGAAAACGGCTCGACTATCGGGTAATTTGTTGGAAATTAAATTGATAAAAGGCTGTCTGGAAATTATCCGGGCAGTCTTTTTTAGTTTTGTCTAAAAATATAATTTTGTTTATTTAAAAAATGTCATCAAATAATTTTTTAGATTAAACTAAATATTTATTTTCGCAGAACAAATTTAAATAAATAAAATGATGCGAAAACTTCTACTTATAACAACGATGATGTGTTTTTGTGTAAATCAACTCATTGCACAAACAACCTCGGTTGGCGGAACTGTTGCTGACAACGGATTGACAATAGAAAATGCTTCTGTTTATCTGGAAAATACCTCGTTTCATACCCAGTCGGATAGTTTGGGGTATTTTCAGTTTACAAATGTTCCGCTCGGAGAATATCTGTTGGTAATTGAAGCAAATTATTATGATGTTTATACAGAAAAAATATCTCTGAGTAAAGGAGAAAATAAAACTATCAATATTGATTTAAGTCACACAGAAGATGGTTCAGAACTCGAAGAATTAGTTATTTCCGGAACGATGAAACCGGTTAGCCGTCTGGAAAGTCCTGTTCCGGTTGAGGTTTACACGCAAGAATTTTTTAAGAAAAATCCTACACCCACTTTTTTCGACGCATTACAGAATATTAACGGCGTGCGACCACAGCTGAACTGCAACGTTTGTGACACCGGCGACATTCACATTAACGGTCTGGAAGGTGCTTACACCATGGTTCTGATTGACGGAATGCCGATTGTCAGCTCGCTCGGTTCGGTGTACGGTTTGTCGGGTATTCCGAGCTCTTTGATAGAACGAATCGAAGTAGTGAAAGGTCCTGCATCTTCGCTGTACGGAAGTGAAGCTGTCGGTGGAGTGATTAACATTATTACCAAAAATCCGAATAATGCACCGTTGTTCAGTGCAGATGTTTTTACCACTTCCTGGTTGGAACATAATGTGGATTTGGGTCTTAAATTAAATGCCGGAAAAAAAGCCAGCGTACTGACGGGAATCAATTATTTCAATTATCAGAATAAAGTAGATAACAACAATGATAATTTTACAGATGTTACTTTGCAAGACCGGTTTTCCGTATTTCAAAAATGGAATTTTTCTCGGAAAGTCAACCGTTTGTTCAGCCTCGCCGGACGTTATCTTTATGAAGACAGATGGGGCGGAGATATGCGTTGGAACAAATCTCACCGTGGTGGCGATGAAATATATGGCGAAAGCATTTACACCAGCCGTGTCGAAATTATCGGAAATTATCAGTTGCCGGTAAGTGAAAAAATGTTTTTTAATTTTTCATTGATAAACCACGACCAGGATAGCTGGTATGGCGATGAATCGTATATCGCCAATCAGAAAATAGCGTTCGGGCAGCTTATATGGGATAAAAAAATCGGACGGCACGATTTGTTGGCGGGTGCAGCGCTTCGATATACCTATTATGATGACAATACACCGGCAACGGCAGGAATTGATGGAAATAACGAAGCGGAAAAAACTTGGTTACCGGGAGTGTTTATTCAAGATGAGATTACATTCGAAGAAAAACACAAATTGTTGTTGGGCTTCAGATACGACCACAATAATCATCATGGGAATATTTTCACGCCGAGAATGGCGTATAAATGGACACTCAACGATAATAGCATTTTGAGACTAAATGCCGGAACCGGATTTCGTGTAGTGAATCTGTTTACGGAAGACCACGCCGCATTGACCGGGGCAAGAGATGTAATTATTCTAAATGATTTAAAACCGGAAAAATCCTATAATGCCAACCTGAACTATGTAAAGAAATTTTATTTTGATTCCGGTGCTTTTCTCGGGTTTGACGCTACGGCATTTTACACGCATTTTACCAACAAAATCGCCCCTGATTATGAAACCAATTCTAATCAGATTATCTACGACAATCTTGATGGACACGCTGTGAGCAAAGGAATCAGCCTTAATGTGGATTTAAATTTATCCAACGGATTAAAGTTTATACTTGGCGGAACATTGATGGAAAATACATTAACTGAAAACGGTGTGACTGAACAACAGATGCTCACAGAAAAATTTACCGGTACATGGGCTGTTTCCTATAAAATTTTGCCGTGGGATTTAAGCATTGATTACACCGGAAATGTGTACAGTCCGATGCGTTTGCCTTTGTTGGGAGACCTCGACCCCCGACCGGAAAATTCGCCTTGGTGGAGTGTTCAGAATATTCAACTGACTTATGACGGATTTGACAGATTTGAAATTTATGGCGGAGTAAAAAATTTATTGAACTGGACGCCGGGAAAAGGATTACCGTTCCTTATTGCCCGTTCACACGACCCGTTTGATAATGATGTGGTTTTTGACGGCGACGGTCAGGCGGTTTCCACGCCCGGAAATCCGTATGCACTAACATTTGACCCTTCCTATGTGTATGCACCCAACCAAGGAATGAGAGGTTTTTTGGGTGTAAGATTTAAATTAGATTAAAAATGGTAATTCTAAGCATAATGTTTAGATGGGCAATAGTTCTGGGAGTTGTTTCAATTCCCGGACTTTGCTTTTCTCAGCCCCAAAGTAATCGACCGGAAGAAATTGTTGCTTTGCAAAAAAAGGATAAACGTTCGGTGGTATTTTTTGTACATACAGATTGGTGCGGATATTGCCAAGCTATAAAAAATACAACTTTCAAAAACAAGGAAGTAGAAAATATACTCAATCAGGATTTTTATTTTGTCGATTTCAATGCTGAAACCCAAGAGGAAATTTCATTTGCCGGGCAAATTTTCCGGTATAAACCCACCGGAGTTAAAATTGGAGTAAATGAATTAGCCGAATCATTAGCAGCAATAGACGGAAAAATAAGCTATCCGACTTTGGTAATCCTAAACCAAAACTATGAAATTATCTTCCAATATGCCGGTTTTTTATCAGCCAAAAACCTGACGAAAGTATTAAAAGAAATGAAATCATTGTAATTAATACAATATGAATATTTTAAATGAATGGTTTTGACAATTTATCAGTTGGTTATAAATTTTTCTGAGGTATTCTGATCAAACTACGAAAACTGTTTATACAGGCTATACATAAACGCATACCATACCGGAAATGTAGCAAATACTCCGATAAGCAAAAAGAAAATTCCGGCTACGGCAAACACGCTGTGAAACATAACCAAACTCAGTAACATAAAAGGACGTTGGTTAACAAGTTTTATGCTACTCGAGATGGCTTTTCTGATGCTGTATTTTTCAAAAACAATTAGCGGAATGACCAAAATAAAAAGCGTGTATGCCAAAATCATAATAAACCATGAAACTAAAAAGACGCTCAGCGAATCAAACACAAAAGTGATTGCCGACAGCAAAACCTGAAAAATAAAAGCGAAGAAAAATACTTGTATCCCTTGTTTTTGGGTAAAAACCTTAAAAACAATTTCCAGCGTGGGTAGCTGTTGTTTGTCCACACTTTCGCACAAACGCAACAATCCGGCAGAAACTACTCCGAAAAAACCAAAAATCAATGCCTGAAAAAAACCGATTTGTATTAATTGCGGGTTCGACAAATGGTTGATATTAAACTGTTCTATTTGCTGCTCGGTCGGAAAAGGCGTTTCGAAATAGGAAAACAAACCAATGGCGTAAACCATAAACACAATTATTGCTACCAGAAACAATATCAATCCCGAGACCAACACCGATTTTTTGTAAATCTGTAATGTTTCCTGATAAAGTTTGGGCAAATCCAGTTGGTAACCGTTTTTGATTTTATCTTCGATATTATTCATGAGCCAAAGGTCTTAAAAATTGCCCGAAGATATGATATTTAGCTCATAAATATGTGTGTTTAGATGGGATTAACAGTTATGCAAATCACAATGATTATCCTGTGTTTCAATCTGAACGGTGGAGTGGTCGATATGGTGTTTTTTCATCAAACTGATGATATTGTTCATAATATCCTGCCCGAATTTTGATGTGGAGTTATTGATAACAGCGTGAACAGAACCTACATGATAACTACCGTCCAGACTCCAGACGTGTATATCGTGAATATTGCTAATGCCGTCAATTTGCTGCAATTCGGTTTGCAGCTGACTGATATTCACATTTTCAGGAACAGATTGCAGCATCACTTTAATCGTGTTGATGAGGTTTTTTGAAGCGTTGAAACCAATAAACAAGGCAATACCAATGGTTAAAATACCGTCTATCCAATTCCAACCTGTGAAGTAGATGATTACTGCTCCAATGAGTACGGCAGCCCAGCCTAATACGTCCTCCAGCAAATGCAACATAATGGATTGGCTGTTGTGATTATGACCTCCCTGGCTATGGCTGTGATGATGTCCGCCACTGTTTTTTATTCTCAGAAAAGCAAAACCATTCACGGCAAGTCCCAGAATTGCTAAGCCCAACATTCCGATACTATGGACTTCTTTCGGGTTGATAAAAGAGTTGTAGGCACTGATTATCATCGTTACCGAACCCGCCAGTAGAAATAAAGACAACCCCAACGCTGACAAGAGCGAAAAACGCTTAAAACCATACGAAAATCTACTTGTTCGCTTTCTACCAGATATTTTTTCCATGAGAATAGCCAAACCAATCGCTCCGGCGTCCATGAAATCATGAAAAGCGTCGGCGATAATGGCTGTAGAATTGGTTAATATTCCGCCAACGACTTCAATTATCGAGAATAAAAGGTTGAGCCAAAAAGCCAGTGACAGAGCATTTTGTTTAGAATGATTGTGTCCGCCGCAATGTGTATGTTCGTGATGATTGTCCATTTTGTTTATTGTTTTGCTACAAAGATAATGGTTGCCGTTGTGCAATACTATTGCAAAGTTTCATCAAGACAATTTTCGCAAATACCTTTCGCAAACAGGCGGACTTCATCAATTCTGAAGTTCCCTTTGATGTTTTCCTGCAAAACGATATTTTCCCGGCACGTCGTTTGTTTACAGATTTTACAGTAAAAATGCAGATGCCAGTCTTTGTGTGTATGTTCGTTGCATTCGTCGCTGCACAATTTGTATTTGGTGGTTGTGTTTTCCTGAATGCTGTGAACAATACCTTTTTCTTCAAAGGTTTTTAATGTACGATAAATAGTAATTCTGTCCGCATAAGCGAGCTGTTCTTCGATTTCCGATAATGACAATGCCGTCTTTTGGGCGACAAGAAAGTCATAGACCAAAATCCGCATACTTGTCGGTTTGGTGTTTTTTTCTGTCAATCTATTTTCGGTATCCTTTTTCATTTCTACAATTACTTTTAATTCTGACTTCAATTTGTTAATAATTCAGCGAAAGCCCTACACCAAATCCCATATCACTGTCATAATGTGTTCTAATACCGATGTGTCGAGTAAGAATATATCTCAAATCTGCCATATACTCTTTATCGGTATTGACCATAAAACCTGCTCTTAATCGCGGTGAAACAGGAATGTCCTCACGCATCAATGATACTCGGAATATTCCATCGTGATAAACTTCTGCCTGTACATTGACTAACATTGGCAAAGTGTACATCACACCGATACTTACTGCTGCACGGTTGTCCTTTTTATTGACTTGTCCAAACAAGTTTTTTTCCTGTTCGTGCATTCCCATTTTGCGGTATCGCCAATCGAAACCGATAAAAGGCATCAGCCATTGCATTTTACCGATGTAACGCCCTAGATGGGTTTCTACTTCATAACCGTGCATGTCGTTGTAACCCAAACGCCATTCCGTACCCAAGCTGTACCGTGCATTCATCAACATAACTTCTCCGTCAATACCATTGGTAGCGAAATCACTTTGTGCCATAAAATGGGGCATATTATGCTCTCGTTGTAATTTACGATAAGCCTTTTCCTTATTCGGCAGATAAGGATTTTGATAATCATCAACCGCAAATACCCTGTTCATTCCCGCCATCATATGGTATAGGATATGGCAATGGAAAAACCAATCGCCCTCTGTATTGGCTAAAAATTCTATGGTGTTTGTTTCCATTGGCATAATGTCAATGATGTTCTTCATCGGGGCATTATCGCCGTGTTGGTTTAACAACCGGAAATCGAAACCGTGCAGGTGCATCGGGTGTCGCATCATTGAGTTATTGTAAATGGTAATGCGTAGTATTTCGCCTTTTTTTACAGGTATTTTATCCGTTTCGGCAAGTATGCGGTTGTCCATACTCCATACATAACGGTTCATATTCCCTGTTAGAGTAAAATTTAGTTCCTTTACAGGTGCATTTTTTGGCAATGTGGTATTGTGGGGTGATTTGAGCATTCCGTAGTTTAAGGTAACTATATTGCTCAATGCATTGGCATCATAACGATTAGGGTCTTCGTCCATATTCATATCGTGTCCTGCATGATTATCGTGTGTTTCCCTTTTGTCTTTTGTCTTTTCTTCACCTGTGATTTCGGGATACATTACTATGTTCATATCCATTTGTTGCAGGCTCATATTCATACCCATATCGTCAAGATCGCCGTTCATCTTCATCATATCGTTCATCATTTTCATTCCCTCAAAATATTTTAAGGTAGGAAGCTCGTCCAAATATTGCTTTTCTCCATTACCTATAAAATAGCTTGCGGATTGAGTACGGTCTTCGGTGGTCGCCATAAATTCGAAGGCTTTACCGTCTTCGGGAATGGTAACAACCACATCGTAAGTTTCGGATACGGCTATAATTAACCTGTCCACCTCAACGGGTTCAATATCATTGCCATCACTCGCAACAACGCTCATTTTACCGCCTGCATAGCGAAGCCAAAAATAAGACGATGCTCCACCATTGGAAATGCGTAAACGGACTTTATCGCCTGCTTTGAGTGGTTTGCCGTCAATGCTTTTCAAATCGGTAAAGCGGTTTCCGTTCATCAGCACCCTTTCATAATACACATCGCTCACGTCCATTGCCAACATTCGTTTCCACTCGTTTGTGAGCTTGGTTTTAAAATGCCCACTTCGGATAGCTTCGGCATAGCTTTGCGTTGCTCCCTTTTTAATGGCAAACCAATCATTGGCGTTTGCGAGCATACGGTGTACACTTTCGGGTTTGAGGTTTGTCCATTCGCTTAACACAATGGGAACGGACGGCAAATCGTCTATTCCTTTGCGGAAGGTCTTATCATCAGCTTTTTTGTACATAACGAAATTGCCGTACATACCAATCTGCTCCTGTAATCCTGCGTGTGAATGATACCAATGTGTACCGTTCTGAGTAATAGGAAAGCGATAAGTGAATGTTTCACCAGGCTTAATAGGCATTTGCGTTAAATGTGGTATACCGTCTTCCTTATTAGGCAGGAACAATCCGTGCCAATGGATAGCCGTACTTTCCTTTAACTGATTATACACTACGATTTCTGCCGTATCGCCCTCTGTAAATTCAAGCGTTGGCATAGGTATTTGTCCGTTTACTGAAATGGCTCTTTTCTCTTTACCCGCAAAGTTTACAAGGGTATCTTTGAGTACCAACTCGTAACGCACTACTTTTTGAGCAAAGGCAAGCGGTGTTGTTGCAAGCAAGACAAAAATTGCAATCAATCTCTTAAAGGAATAATTTCGCATATCCATATTATAATACTATGTTTATTGTGAATTAACAAGGTATTGTCTGCAAGACAATGCCCTTGTTTTTAAATTATTTTTTAGTTTCCGCTACTTTACCACAGGTAAGCATTGACGAACCGTAATAAGGATTTTTGATTTCCTTTTCGTTGCTCAACCAATAAGATTTTTTCATCGGGCAGTATTGATAGTACACTACGTGATTTACCTTGTCAGAATTTTTTACCAATTTCCACATTATAGTAGAAACTTCGTTGAATGCGGCTCTCTGCTTTTCGAGGTCATTACTTGCTTTGGTAAGTTTCTCGGCAGCTTTTTGCAACTGTGCCTTTTGGGTAAAATTATCATCGTTCTTTATAGCTTCATAAAAAGTACTGATAGCTTTTTCTGCTGTTTTGTTATCGCTGTTTACCAATGCCGTTTTTGCGTTGATATAATTGTCGTAGTGCAATTTTGTGTTTTGGGCAAATGTTGAAAATCCAGACAACATTATCCATATAAAAACTAATTTTTTCATCGTTCTGATTTTTTAACTATTAAATAAACAAAGAACCCCGAAGCAGAACCCCGGAGAGTTCTTTAGATTAAGCATTTAAAGGCTCTATTTTGAAACCTTTGCTTTTGATGATAGCAATTACTTCTTCTTCGGTAATGCCTTTTGAACTTACGGTAAGGATTTTGTCCGAATTGTCCGTATCTACATTCCAATGGCAGACACCTTCAGCATTATCCAAATCAGACTGAACTTTTGATACACAACCTCCGCAATTAAGGTTTGTCTTAAATTGAAATTCTTTATTTTCCATTGTTTTTAAAATTTAAATGTTATTTGATATTACAAATTTCGAGTAATTGCCCGGAACCTTAGTTATAATATTCCGTGTAAGATTTGTGATATTTACTGATTTACCTCTTCCACTTCAACCGCAAACTGTTGCTTACCACACTCACGCTGCTCAACGCCATTGCTGCACCGGCAATCATCGGGTTGAGCAGGAAACCGTTAATCGGGTAAAGAATACCTGCGGCAATGGGAATGCCGATAAGGTTGTAGATGAACGCCCAAAACAGGTTTTGCTTGATAGTGGCAACGGTCTGTTTTGACAATCTTATCGCCTGCGGTATTTTGGTAAGGTCTGATGAAATAATGGTCATTTTCGCCACGTCCATTGCAATATCACTTCCTTTGCCCATTGCAATACTTACATCGGCAGTTGCCAAAGCTGTACTGTCATTGATGCCGTCCCCAACCATTGCTACCACTTTGCCCTGTGCTTGCAGTTCTTTTACAAAATCGGCTTTGTGCTGTGGCAATACTTCGGCTTTGTAGTGCTTAATGCCTGTCTGCGAGGCAATGGCTTTGGCGGTGGCTTCATTGTCACCCGTGAGCATATACAAGTCAATGCCCATTTCCTGCATTTCTTTGATAGCCTGTACCGATGTTTCTTTGATTTTATCGGAAATAGCCACTACCGAAAGTGCCTGTTGGCTGTTGGCAAACCAAATCACGGTTTTGGACTGTTTGCCCCATTCATCGGCTTGGTTTTGCAGTTGTTCGGCAATGCTGATGTTATTTTCTGCCAACAGTTTTTTGTTGCCTACAAAATAGGTTTCGTTGTTGTGGTCGGCTTTCGCTCCTTTGCCTGTGATGCTGTCGAAGTTTTCAACTTTGGCAAGGTTTGAAATGTTACCAAAATTATTGACAACCGCTTCTGCCAATGGATGTTCGGATTGCTTCTCGATGCTCAATAAAATATCTTTGGTCGTATCGTCATTGTCCAGCCATTCGATACCTGTAACTTGCGGTCTTCCCTCTGTAATCGTTCCTGTTTTGTCCAAAATAATAGCGTCCACTTTTTTGGCTAATTCCAAACTTTCGGCATCTTTTATCAAAATACCTTGTTCCGCACCTTTGCCAACGCCAACCATAATCGCCGTAGGCGTAGCCAATCCCAATGCACACGGACAAGCGATAACCAATACCGTAACAGCGGCTAAAAGTCCCTGCACAACGCCGTTTTCGCCTCCTAAAACAAGCCATAAAATGAATGTCAGCACGGCAATTCCCATTACCACAGGAACGAAAATTCCCGCGATTTTATCCACCAATTTCTGAACGGGTGCTTTACTGCCTTGTGCGTCCTGCACCATTTTGATGATTTGAGCAAGCATTGTTTCTTTTCCAACTTTAACGGCTTTGAATTGGAAGCTTCCTTTTTGGTTAATTGTTCCTGCAAACACTTTTTCGTTTTCTTTTTTCAGCACAGGAACAGGTTCGCCACTCAACATACTTTCGTCCACATACGAATTACCCGAAACGACCATTCCGTCCACTGCAATTTTTTCGCCAGGCTTTACCAAAATAATATCGCCTGCGTTTACGTCTTCAATCGGCTTTTGTCTTTCCGTGCCGTCGGCTTCTATCACGATAACGGTTTTCGGCTGTAAACCCATCAGTTTTTTAATCGCTGATGAAGTATTGCCTTTGGCTCTTTCTTCCAACAATTTACCCAAAAGAATGAATGTGATAATTACGGCAGCTGCTTCAAAATAAACGTGTGCGTGTAAACCTCTTTGATGCCAAAAATCGGCAAATAACATATTGAAAACGCTAAAAATGTAGGCAATTCCCGTGCTTAATGCGACCAATGTATCCATATTGGCAGAACGGTGTTTTGCCTGTTTCCACGCATTGACGAAAAAATCACGACCCAACCAAAGGACTACGGGCGTTGAGAACAACCACATTATTTCGTTGGCATAAGGCATATCCATAAAGAACATTCCTATCACGACAACAGGTAAGGACAAAATAACTGCCCAAATTGTTTTGTTTTTTAACTTCTGGAATTTTTCGGCGTGAATGGTTTTCAATGTTTCCTGTTGCGTGTTTTCGTCTTCGAGCAAAAGGTCATAACCGACGGATTGCACGGCTTTTTGCAGTTGGGTTGCATCGGTCATATCGGGTAAATATTCAACCGTAAGATTGCCCGTTGCGAAGTTCACGGAAGAACTCACAACGCCTTCCTGATGCTTTACAATACTTTCGGCACTGCTCGCACAGGAAGCACAGGTCATTCCCAAAACAGGGAAAGTCTGCGTGATTGTATTTTGATTTTTTGTTGCCATAATGATGGTGTTTTATCTGCTGTATCACCTCAAGGCGTTGCCGTTGGGTCAGTATATGTCGCCCTTTAGCTTTGCCGATTTCAATTCAGGGTGTTTTATTTTATACTGCAAAATTGGCAAATCTTTTAGCGTGGATTGTTATAGAATTTTAGAAAAGATTTGTAAGATTTTTGGGGAATGGGAAAACCCCGATTTTTTTCGGGGCTAAACTATTTTAAAACACTTCTTTTGAAGCTCCAACATAATTTAGAAATTCAATTTTTGGGTCGGAAGCAAGGTTTTTATCTCGTTGCTCTTGGAAACGAAGAAAACTCTGTGTGTTTAATAAAATTTGCTGTATCTCTTTGTTTTTGTATTGCGAAATATGGATAAATGTTTTTCCGTCTTCACTTTGAAGAATAGAATACAAAAATTGTGTGCTGTCTAATTTTTTGAAATCTGTTAGAAACGCTTGTATCATTTCTTTGTTCATATTTACATACTCATCATTTACGGTGTATGTTACTTTAGCTATAATCATTTTTTTGAATTTTTAAGTTATAAATTAAATAAAAACCTCAACAGTTTTGTTACAGTTTGGTTTACACTTTATCCAACGGTTTCCTTTTATCTTCTTTTATTTGTTTGAAATGGCTTGGTGTAAGCCCTGTAACTTTTTTGAATTGATTGCTTAAATAGGCTACGCTCGAATAGTTCAGGCGGAATGCAATTTCGCTTAAAGACAATTCATCGTAAACTAACAATTCTTTGACTTTTTCTATTTTTTGGGCGATAAAATATTTTTCAATAGTTGTGCCTTCGACTTCGGAAAACAGGTTGGATAAATAATTATAATCGTGGTTTAGCTTTTCACTCAGCACCTCTGAAAGATTAGTTTTACTGTCGTTGTCCTGATGATGAACCAAATCAATAATGACATTCTTTATCTGTTCAATAACACGACTTTTTTTATCATCAATGATTTCAAAACCTAATGGAATCAGGACTTTCTCTAATTTCTTTATTTCTTCGGGTGTAGGTTCTTTGTCCAATATTACTTCGCCCAATTTGATATTTTTTACATCGAAACCGAGTTTGTCCAATTCATTCTGTACTACCATAATACAACGGTTACAGACCATATTTTTTATATTGATTTTAGCGTTTTGCATCATTAATCCAATTTGTCTTTTATTTGTTTAAAATTGGCTTTTGCGGTTTGGTAGCCAATGTCAAAAATTTCGTCCATGCGTTTTTTTGAAGTTTCAAAAGTTTTGTAATCCGCCAACGCTTCGGGTTGGATATGCCAGTCACAAAGTTCGTTTTGCGGAAAAGTGTTTTGCCTCATCATAATTTCAAATGCCCGGAAAGCCACCGATTTTATCGAAGAAAAGTGTGGTGGATTTTGTATCAGCACAGGATTGACATTACTGCCAATCAAAAAATCGCAACGTCCCTGAATGGTATTGACCGGATAATTGTTCAAAATGCCACCGTCACTGTAAATCCGTCCGTTGATAGAAATCGGCGAAAAAACACCCGGAAAAGCACTCGACGCCAGAATTGCCGGAACAACCGGTGTGTTTTTATGGAAAATTTTTAGTTTTCCATGCTCAATTTCGGTAGCAGAAATGTATAATTCTGCATTCAAATCACCGATTTTTTTATTTTCAAATTCTTTAGAAAGATACTTGGCAAATTGGTCTGCGTCGAAGAAACCAGCTTTCCGGAACGACAAATGTGACCATCTGAACAAACTAACCGATTTAAAAAAATCAAGTATTTCTTTTGGTTTTTTTCCGTTCGCATACAGTCCGCCCACAATAGCACCGGCACTGGTTCCGGAAATAATTTCCGGGAAAATATCCTGTTCGTTCAGGAATTCCAATACGCCTGCATGGGCGATTCCTTTGTATCCGCCGCCAGACAAAGCAAGTCCGAATATCGTTGATTTATTGTTCATAAGAGGTTAAACCAAGTATAAATTTATATTTTTGCCTAAAATTACAAATAATGAAAACGATATACCAAACTGCGTGGGAAAATTCGATGTCTTATAACGATTATTTAAGATTAATCGACGAAATGATTGCTCAAAACCGTTCTACCGGACACGAACAAAACGATATGCTGACTGATTTTACCAAACTCAACCGAACCAGAATGAACCGTTTGGACAAAACCCAAAAACTGCTTCCGGAAATGACCGAAGCGGTAAAAAAAGTCAGCGAAAAACAGATTTGGCTGATATTGACGGAAAGTTGGTGTGGCGATGCAGCACAGAATATCCCGGTTTTGAAAAAGATAGCTGACGAAAATCCGTTGATTGATTTTCGACTGGTTTTGCGTGACGACAACGACGATTTGATGCAAAAATACCTAACCAACGGAGGACGTTCGATTCCTAAACTAATTGCTGTTTCTGAAGGTATGGAAAAAGAATTGTTTGTCTGGGGACCAAGACCGCAGGAAGCGATTGAATTGATACATGGTCTGAAAGAACAATATGGTGGAATCACCGATGAAGTAAAAACAGCTTTACAGGTTTGGTATAACAAAGACAAAGGCGTTTCTGTGCAGAAAGAAATGATAGAATTGTTATCAAGGTTATAATTGCTTATTTTTGTGGTTGGAAATTGGAAAAGAAATCCGGAGAATATGAATAATTGTTATAGAAAAAGTTTCGTTGCGATTCTGTTTTTGTGTTTGTTTGGTTTGAAATCATACGCCCAGCAAAAGAACATGAGGTACTTCGATGAAACCAATAAAGAAATTTCAGAAGAGGAATTCAGAGAAAAGAGAAAAACAAATGTTGTTTTAGATATTCCGGGAGACTCACTTCACCACAGAAAATTAACCAACCGTTTGGACGCTGGCGAAGTTTCAGACAGAGCAATGCTCGTAAAAATGTTGAAATCGAGTGTGGAAGATGATAAAGGAATTGACTGGGAAAAACCACTGGTAATTATTTATTATCCGGGGCAAGATTCTTGTAATTCTTCAGGGTCATCTACTAAAAAAGGCAGAAAGAAATGGTATCGGGAGTTAGAAAAAAAGGTTAAGGAAATAGCTCAAACCAAACCGATATACATTTACAAAGAATCAACCGGACTTGAAAAGTATGAAGGAATATTAAAATGGTACAAAGACCCCGACGGTATTATTGAAAAGCTCTTTTTTAAACATCATTATCCTTGTGGAAGTTTTGCAATTATTAACGAAAAAGGACAGTATGCCTGTTATTTTGGCGAATATGGAAAAGATCATGTCTGGGATATTTTAAAAGCTTTGTCAGAATAAAAAAACAAAACAACACAACACTCAAATATTTAGGGAACGAGATATTAAATCCCACTTTCAAATTATAAACGAAGAAAATGAAATACAATCCGAATGAAATCGAGCCGAAATGGCAAAAATATTGGGCAGAAAACCAAACGTTTAAAGCAGAGAATCCAAGCTCCCAACACCCAACACCCAACACCCAACCTAAATTTTACGTTTTGGACATGTTTCCTTATCCGAGTGGAGCAGGTCTTCACGTTGGGCACCCTTTGGGTTATATTGCTTCGGATATTGTAGCGAGATACAAAAGACATAAGGGCTTTAATGTGTTGCACCCGCAGGGTTACGATTCTTTCGGATTACCTGCCGAGCAGTATGCCATTCAGACGGGACAACATCCTGCCATTACTACGGAAACCAATATTAAGAGGTATCGTGAGCAGTTGGACAAAATCGGTTTTTCGTTTGATTGGAGTCGTGAGGTAAGAACTTCAAATCCTGAATATTATAAATGGACACAATGGATTTTTATTCAGCTGTTCAATTCGTATTACTGCAAAGATGCCGACCAAGCCCGACCGATAGACGAGCTGATTAAGGTTTTTGAAATTGAGGGAAATCATAGAATAAATGCGGTTTGTGATGATGATATTACGATTTTTTCGGCTGATGAATGGAATGCTTTTTCATCGGAAGAAAAACAACGTATTTTACTGAAATACAGACTAACCTATTTAGCTGAAACCGAGGTAAATTGGTGTCCTGCCTTGGGAACGGTTTTAGCTAATGACGAAATCGTAAACGGAGTTTCTGAAAGAGGAGGACACCCTGTTATCCGTAAGAAAATGACCCAATGGAGTATGCGTATTTCGGCTTATGCGGAACGCTTACTTCAAGGTTTGGAAACCATTGACTGGACGGAAAGCCTCAAAGAATCCCAAAGAAATTGGATTGGGAAATCTGTTGGAGCGTCTGTTAAGTTTAAAGTCAAAAGTCAAAAGTCAAAAGTCGAAAGTAAAGAGGACTTTACAGACATTCGACATTCGACATTCGACACTATCGAAGTTTTCACTACAAGACCCGACACCATTTTCGGAGTTTCGTTTATGACATTAGCACCCGAACATGAATTAGTTGCTCAAATCACAACTTCTGAACAAAAACAGGCTGTTGAAGCTTATATTGAAGCTACTTCAAAACGTTCAGAAAGAGAAAGAATGGCAGATGTAAAAACGATTTCAGGCGTGTTTACGGGAGCTTATGCAGAACACCCTTTTACGAAAGAGCCAATTCCGATTTGGATAGGCGATTATGTTTTGGCAGGGTACGGAACGGGAGCTGTGATGGCTGTTCCGTGCGGGGACGAAAGGGATTATGCTTTTGCCAAACACTTTAATCTTCCGATAAAAAATATTTTTAACCAAGATATTTCGGAAGAAGCCTTTACGGAAAAAGGCGGTTTTGTTTATGAAAATTCCGATTTTCTGAATGGATTGGATTATAAGGCAGCAACAGCTAAAGTAATTGAAGAATTAGAAAAAATCGGGCAAGGAAAAGCAAAAGTAAACTATCGTTTGCGTGATGCGGTTTTTTCGCGTCAGCGTTATTGGGGTGAACCGTTTCCGGTTTATTATGTGAATGGAATGCCTCAAATGATTGATGAAAAATATTTGCCAATTCGACTTCCCGAAGTAGAAAAATATCTTCCAACTGAAGACGGACAACCACCACTCGGAAATGCTACAAATTGGGCTTGGGATAGTGTTCAGAATACAGTTGTCAGTAATCAGTTAATCGATGATAAAACCGTATTTCCGTTGGAATTGAACACAATGCCTGGTTGGGCAGGAAGTTCGTGGTATTGGTTGCGTTATATGGATTCGGATAACGAAAGTGAATTTGCAAGTCAAAAAGCCATTGATTATTGGCAAAATGTAGATTTATATATCGGAGGTAGCGAACACGCAACAGGACATTTACTATATTCCCGTTTTTGGAATAAATTTTTAAAAGACAGAGGACTTGTCCCAACCGAAGAGCCGTTCAAAAAGCTCATCAACCAAGGAATGATTCTGGGGAATAGTGCTTTTGTTTATAGAACGGAAAACTTAAAAACATTGATTTCTAAAAATCAAATTGGAAATAGGGTTGTACACCCAATCCACGTAGATTTATCAGTTATCAATGATATAACCAATGAATTGGATATCGAAAAATTCAAAGCACACCCGTTGTATTCTGATTATAAAGATGCTGAATTTATTTTAGACAAAAACGAAAAATACATTGTAGGTCGTGAAGTCGAAAAAATGTCCAAATCGAAATACAATGTCGTAAATCCTGATGATATTTGTGAGGAATACGGAGCAGATACATTGCGTTTGTATGAAATGTTTTTAGGTCCGTTGGAACAGGCAAAGCCTTGGAATACAGCAGGAATTACAGGGGTTTTTGGTTTCCTGAAAAAATTATGGAGGTTATATTTTGATGATAATGGTTTGAACATCACAGACGAAGAGCCGACCAAAGAAATGTACAAATCCCTACACAAAACCATCAAAAAAGCAACGGAAGATATTGAGAACTTCTCGTTTAATACTTCAGTTTCGCAGTTTATGATTTGTGTGAATGAATTGTCACAACAAAAATGTCATCACAGAGCGATTTTAGAGCCTTTGGCTGTTTTGATTTCGCCTTATGCACCACATATTGCAGAAGAATTATGGAGCTCGTTAGGACATGAAGGTTCAATATCGAAAGTACCGTTCCCGAAATTTGAAGAGAAATATTTGGTAGAAAGTTCTAAAGAATATCCGGTTTCATTCAATGGAAAAATGCGTTTTAAAATTGAATTACCTTTAGATTTAACCGCAGAACAAATCGAAGAAATCATTATGAACGATGAACGTACACAGGCACAATTACAAGACAAAACACCTAAAAAAGTAATTATTGTTCCGGGGAAAATCATCAATTTGGTAGGGTAATATTTTCCGCAGATAAAAATATTAAATTTCTGCGGAAATTTGCAAAATCTGCAGAAGTTGAAATGAAGATTATGAAAAGATTTGAATATAAAACGGTAGAAATCAAACTAAAAGGAACTTGGAATCCAAAGTTTGACATTGCTGATATTGATAAGGAACTAAACAAAATGGGAAGTCAAGGTTGGGAATTAGTTTCAGTAGAAAGTCGGGATATGGGCGGAACGCCTTATGGTTATTTCTATACCTTCAAAAGAGAAATCTAAAAACGATTCTATAAAAAAATGTTTATTGTGCTATCTGTAAAAAAGGTAGCACATTTCTTATGATTTTAGTCATAAAAACTTTGGCTTTCAAGCATTACCTTTATACCGTAAAACCAAATTTAATAACATGAAAAATATTTTTAAAGGCATGGCATTGCTTGCATTGGTGTCTATCGTTTCTTGTAAAGACAATGCAAAAACCAACACGGCGGAATCAACCGAAACGCATCAGCATCAGGAAGAAACTGTTGAAAAAGATACACGATTCAAGGTTGAAATCGGAAGTAACGACCAGATGCAGTTTGACAAAAATGAACTGAAAGTACCGGTTGGCGAACCTATCGTACTGACGTTGAAACACAACGGAAAAATGGATAAAAGTGTGATGGGACACAATTTTGTGTTGCTCAAACAAGGTATAGATTTTCAGGCTTTTGCAGAAAAAGCAGCCCTTGCGTCCGATACGAATTACGTTCCTGTTGATGAGGAAGGAAATGTTTTGGCTCACACCAAAGTAATCGGAGGAGGGGAGTCCGACACCATTGAATTTACCATTACCGAGGCAGGAAAATATGAGTTCCTGTGTACATTCCCTGGACATTATGCCATTATGCGGGGAGTTTTGATAGCTGAATAAGAAATTGGTTAGATTTTTTCATTTTTATATGAAGAAAGCATCAGGTTTTTGAACTTGGTGCTTTCTTTTTATATAGATAAATGACAAACCACAAATTATACAAATTCAATTCGTGAAAATCTATGGTAAAATAATTTTTATATAGTTTTTCTAAACGCCCCAACCACCACAAAAATCAAAGAAGTAAACATAACCAAAGTTGCTCCGAAAAGTAACTCGTTTATTTTTGGTACGAGGATATAACCAAAGGCTGACATTCCCTGAATAGCAAGAATAAATTCGTTGAGGAAAATTCCGAAAGTAAAACCGATAAGTCCGTTTTTGGTGGTTTTGTTGAGGGTTAAAAACTTATTTGCATAGATATAATACAACAGAAAAAGCGAAATAACTCCCAATAAAATCAAATGCAGATAAGCAATAATAATCGAACGAACACCGAAAACAAATTGGTTTAACGAAGGAATAACCGAAAGCAATTGGAATACGAATTTTAGCGTAAGACAAAGCCCTGCAAATTTTAGAAAATACTGTAAAAACAAGGGTTGATATTTTAGGATTTCTCCTTTTTTGCGAATGACCAAAATGAGCATTCCAATCCATACTGCAAACTGAATTACCGAGAAAATTATCGTGATGACATACAACCAAGCCGGAATTTTCACCCATAAAACCGACAGCATATAGGTAACCAAAGTCGAGATGAAAAGCCATCGAAAAGCCTTGTTAAACAAAGTGTTTTCGTGGTTGTTCAGCTTTAGGAAATCTGCCAGAAGACCGATGCAAGCAAAGAGAAACCAGCCGTTATACTGAAAATGTAAATAATAATAAATTGATGCCAGATAAGGATTGAACATCAGCTTGCCCGATGCTACTGTATAAGCTAGAAAAAAAGTCCCCAAAGACGAAATTACATAAAAAAACAATGCTCCTTTATACCAGTTTTTAGAGGTTTCTTTTCCAACGAGTTTTAAATCTTTTATATAGAAATAGGCAAAAAGATACGATACAAAAATCGACAAGGTAGAAAACAAAATTGACCAGAAAGCATATCCCTGAATGATAAAAAACACCAGCATTCCGTAGGAACAAATCAGATTGGCAATCACGAGCCAAGTGTATTTAGGTAGAGAGATTTCTGTGGTTTTGTTTTTCAAGGAATAAATCATCAGCACCATCAGCGTATGGCTTATCCAGCCTGCAAAAGCAAAGTGGGAGTGCGAATGCAACAAATGTTTCTGTACAAAAAACGGAAAATCAAAACCGAATTTGTATCGCATAAGCATTCCCAAAAGAGCAACTAAAAAAAGGTTTACAACCGAGAATTTCAGCCAGAATGCGAGTCTGAATTTCATCAGTAATAGATTTTATGATTGACAATATCTATCTGTTTTTTCTTTGCCATAACCGAAATCGTGCGGATTACGGTTTCTACCCGAAGCCCCGTAAAATTGGCGATTTCTTGACGAGTAAACGGAATAAGCTCCTTTTGGTCACTTTTTTTGTAGGAATTCATAAAAGCCTTAATTCTGAAATCTGCCTTTTGATTGATAATATCTTTAGAAGTCGTGGCTTTGTTGTGGATTCTTCGTGCCATCAACATCAAAAATTCTTTCTGAATATCGGGGTGTTCTTCCAATATTTTAAGAAATTTTTCTTTGGAAATTCTGACTACTTCCGTATCCTGAAAGGCGAGGGCAGATGCCGGGTAACGCTCATCAATAAACAGGGGCGGTTCGCCGAAACTTTGTCCTTTCAAAAAATAACCTTGCGTAAATTCTTTGCCATCATCGTTGGTGTTAAACATTTTAATACTTCCGCTGATAATCTGATAGTAATAATTGGCGGTATCTGTTTCGGAAAAAATGATTTCTTCCTTTTGGTACTCTTTGAATGTCGCTCCGTAAGAAACAAGCAATTCTAATGGGATTTGTGGTTTCATGGCACCCGGTGCTTATGATTATTAATGCGAATTTACAAATAACAAATCATAAGTGTATATGATATAGGTCATAGTTCAGGAATTGATTAATGGCTAAAGGTTGATTAAATTTTTCCCAACCTCCAGCACCAACATCAATAAATTCCTCCGTACCGCACAAAACTCCCCAAAACAAGCATTGCCAAACCAATAAGCATAACGGAAACAATAAAAATCCCCGCTTTGTATATATTATTTTCATTGAGTTTCGGAAAAATGAAACGGTCGGCTGTTACAGCCATTGCGAAAGTAACAAACAACAAAATCAGCTTTATCGAAACCACTCGTTCGATTCCGTTTGAAAACGAAAACCAAGTGCCAAGCTTTACGTTGTAATCATAAGCCATCATTATTCCTGTAACGACAAGGATAATCAGTGCAGGCATTCCGATAGGCTCGTATCGGCTTTTGAAGTTTTGAAGTCCTTTTACATCTTTTTCCCGGATAGCTTTCGGAAGAATTCGAACAGCCAGAAATAAATGCCCTCCAACCCAAATCGTAGCACAAATCAAATGAATAATTAAGAGAATGTGGTGGAAGTTCATTATGATAATACTTTATACATCATTGTCTGGGCAATATTCGAGGCACTGTGTTTGATTTCTTCTGCATTTTTGCCTTCGTACAAATTATGAACGGTATCCCGAAACAACTCAAACCAATGGTTAAACTTCTCCGGACTCAACGGACTTTTTTGGTGTAGTTCCTTATGAACGAGCATCGGATTGCCTTTGAAATGTCCCGTTCCGAAAAGGATTACTTCCCAAAAGTCATACATTTTCGGCAAGTGATGACTCCAATCGGTTTTGGCAACGTCATTAAACAAATAACCGATTATCTTGTCTTCACGAACTTTCTCGTAAAATCTGTCCACCAAAACCTCTATATCTTTTCTGTTTAGAATATCTTTCATAATCAAGCCTAATCAAATTTCAAAGGTAGGTTTCTTGAAATAGGTTGATTATGATTAAGGTCATAAAGAAATGCTATTAGGTTTTATATTGAATGGATATTTTATGTTTTCCATTTATTATATAAACCTTTGCTCTATAGTAAAGTCAAGCTACTTGTTAGTAGAAGTACAATTTATTTTTTTGAAGATGACTTATATTGTTTAAAAGTAGAATGTAATCCATCAATATGCTCAAATAAGTGAGGTTTAATTGGATTCCACATTGGGTCTAATAGAAAATCAACACCTTCTCTTCGTGCTAATTTAGCAGCTGGTACAAAATCGCTATCTCCTGCAATTAAAATTATTTGGTCAACTTGTTTTTTTAATGTAATAGAAGCAATATCCAATCCAATTTTCATATCAACCATTTTCTGTGTAAAGTCAAATTGCACATCATTTTCTGTCAAATCACTAATATTGATAGTTCCATTTAACAGGTCTTTTGTTTTACTCGGTTTAATTATCCATTTGTTTTTATCTTCTAAAACACCAAGTCTTAAAGCAACTTTTCTTTTTTTTCTAAGTTCTTCAAAAAAAGATACTTGAAATTTATGTTGGTCGGTTTTAGAAAAATCAATAGCTTTTCCAGTTACAGGATTATGTTGCTTTTTATCATAAGGAAGACAATCGTAATAAAAAATCCTGTATAAATCATATTTTTCGCCTTTTGCTTGGTCTAAATGTTTCAGACACATAGTCCATAAGTCGTTAGCGGTTTTAATTGGGTCAAGGCTCTTGGCTCTGACAATGTTTCGATACCTTTTGAGGAAAAACCCTCCATCAACCAAAATTGCAGTTTTTTTTTCATAAAATTTAGATATAAAAAAAAGCTCTAGGGTCGGCATTCTCGCTATATAATTAAAATTGAGAATACGTAGCCAAGAGCACTATATTTGTAGCAAAAATATGTAACTATTTTGTAATCAGCAAATATTTTGCCGTTTTTTTGTTTTTCTACCCTCTTTTTACAAATCCTTTTTTCCAAATTTTTTAAGCGAAATCCAAAACGGAACAATAAACCATACATACAACAGCACAAACGAAACCACAAGTCCTAAAGTCGTTCCGAATGTATTTCTGAAAATCGCTCCTGTATATCCCATCATAGCCGAAACATCAAGATGAAGTAATATTTGAATTCGGGCTAAATCAATCGGGCTTAAGGCAGTAATTCCGACCATTGCGTTTTCAATCGGGTAATCCGAAAGCTGAAACAGCAAAAACAACACAATTCCGTCAAAAATCAGGGCAAAATACAACCAAATCATTATTGAAATTCCGATTCCTTTGGTTTTGTCTCTTGTGAGAATCGAGCTCAAAAAAGCCAGTGAGGCAAAAATTATACTTATCAGACAACCCACAACAATCATCATCAATCCTAAACTATCAGGCGAATAAATCAAAAGCGGAATTCCAGAACCTAAAAGAAAAGCAATAACCAAACTCAATGACAATCCCGTAAAAAGTCCTGTCCAGATTTTTTTTCGTTTAACAGGCTGACTCAAAAGCAATTCGATAAATTCCGAACTGTTGTAAATATGAATGGTTGTAAACAAAACCGAAACCAACGGAACAGTAAACAGAATTACATTCAGAATGGTAAGCAATCCTTTGGCGGAATTGTCTTCCAAAGCAAACGAACTCCACGAAAGCACTGCCAACATCAACGTATAAGCAATAACGATTTTGTTTTTGAGTATATCCGAAAATATGATTTTTATGATTTTATTCATTTCTGTTCTTTTTTGGCCACGAATTATACAAATTATCATAAATTGAATTCGTGTAAATTGGTGTAATTTGTGGCTGTTTTTTTAAGCATTTTGGTTTTTCTTCAAGATCTGTGCAATGGCTTTTGAGATTTTCTGTTCGCCCGTTTCTTCTTTGAGCTGTTCTACGGTTTTATGGAAATGCACCATTCCGTCCTGCATAAAAATAATTTGCGTAATCAAATCGTCCAGCTCACTCAACAAATGCGAAGTAATCAGAATCAGCTTTCCTTTTTCCTTTTCTCTGATGATTTTTTCTTTCAGAATTTCAGATGCCAAAGGGTCAAGTCCTGCAGTCGGTTCGTCCAAAATCAACACATCGGGATTGAACATAAAAGCTAATGTAGCACTTACTTTTTGGGTTGTTCCCCCTGAAAGTGTTCGCATTTTTTTATCGGATAATTCGTCAATCTTAAAGGCTTTATACAAATCTTCATCGAGAGTTTCGTCTGTTTGTCGGATTTCTTTAATCATTTCGATAACCTGCCCGATACTCATATTATCAGGATAACGTCCGATTTGAGGCATATAACCGATTCTGTCCCGATATTGGAATTCCCTCAAAACCGATTTTCCGTCAAAATCAATACTTCCACTATCGGGAATTACCATTCCGAGAAAGGATTTGATAAGGGTTGTTTTTCCGCAACCGTTCGGCCCGATAAGAGCAATACATTCGCCTTTTTCGCACGAAACGGAAATGTCTTTGAGTCTTTTCTTTTTTATGCTTTTTTTATGATTTGAATCATAAAAGGCTAAAAATACATGGAGTGATTTGAAGTAAGAATTCGGATTGTTTTATACAGCTATTATTTTGGTCTGTTTTTTGTGGTAGGGTAAAAAAAATACTTACCATGGTAAAGAAGCTCTTAGTATTAATCGGGATATTATTTTCAACGGTCAGCTTTGCACAGTCCACTCAGGACTATTTGTCTATCGGATTGTCATTCAAAAGTGTGCCATTTCAGTCGGACAGGTTACCGGCTTTTATGCTCGAGAGTCATTATTATGTGACCGACCGCTGGGCAACCGGTGGTAATCTGGCTTATACCCGTCAAAAGTACGGGCATGCTTTTGGTTTAGACGCACGACGTACATATTTCCATTATTTTTCGATGAACTGGTCAAACCGATTCGGGTTGTTACAAACATCAAAATTACATATTGACGCCAACCTGGATATGGGAATTATAGTAGCGACTCTTCGCGACCGGGAAAATTACGAATGGGTGGATTCCGAATATTATAACGGATATTATTACGTAAGCACTCAAAGTAAAGTGTATGATAAATTGAACAGAGATGCTTATTTCGCAGCTTACCCGAATATTGGAATGAGCTACAAGCTGTTTGATTTGTCGAAAGAAGAAGACCTTGCTCTGCACTTTACCGCCAATGCCGGTTATCAGCTTGCGGTTGGTGGTGGGGATTTTACCAGCCCTCAGGGTTTTAATGGCTTTACGTGGCTTTTGGGTTTTAAAATTATAGGGCCGACTAAAGAATAAAATTTCATTACAATATTTTGCTGTTGTGGACTATTCTTTAATTTCTATGCCACAGAGAATTACCCCTTCAACCGAACGACAAACGATTTCGGAAAAGCACCTTTGGTTTCTTTAAGAAACTTTTCTGCCTGAATACGATATTTAAAATTCCCGACGATTACCTTATAGTTAGGAGCAGAATAAATAATTGTTGCATCTGTTTTCGGATACAGGTCTTTAAACCGTTTATAATTTTCCTCAGCCTCTTTTCTTTCCCCGTAAAATACCTGAACAGAATAATTCTTATATACCGAAAAAGTGTTGTTAATGCTCATTTTATGTGCTAACAATTCTTCAAACCGGTTATCTTGAATTAATCTAAATTTCTTTTCCTGTGCCTGAGTAAAATTCGAAACAAAAAGAAAAAAGCCGATTGTTAAAAAAATATTCTGTCTTCTTAAAATATTCATAATGAATGTGATTTGATACAAAAGTAATAAAATTCAGCAAAATGAAACGTTTTTGAATTATTTAGAATAAATATAAATTGTGTTTTTATGGTTGACAGAGGTTTTTTGAGTGATTCTTATGTTGTATTTTTGTCGGAGTTTTAATGGAATTGCAGGGTCAGTTATTTATAAGACCCGCATGACTGATAGAAAATTTAGTTGATAAATTTTTAACTATGAAAAAAAGGAGTAATTATAACTCGATTTCGAAGATTCTTTTCATGTGTTTTGCATTTTTACTATGCTTCTCAACACATGCTTTGGCACAAGATGTAGCTAAAGGTAAGCAATTGTTTAATTCACAATGTGCGGCTTGTCATAAGCTGGACACGGATATGACCGGGCCTGCGTTACGTCACGTAACAGACCGTCATTCTACGGAATGGTTGCATAAATGGATTAAAAACAGCGCTGAGTTGATTAAATCAGGCGATGCGGAAGCGGTTAAGATATTTAACGATTGGAACAAAGTTCCGATGAATGCGTTCCCGAATCTTTCTGATGAAGATATTGACAATATCTTGGCATATACTTCTGAAGAAAAAGCTGCACCACCTGCTGCGTCACCCGATGGAGGGAGTTCTTCAGGTTCTGCTGATAACTCATCGTTAAACCTGTTGATATTTGGGGCTTTGGCTTTGGTGTTGGCAGTTTTGATTGTGTTGTTGGTGTATGTAAGAAAAGTATTGGTCAAAATCGCTGAAAACAACGGGTTTGATGTAGAGGTTGAAAAATCAATGCCGATTTGGAAATCTTTTGCTAAAAATCAGTTTGCAGTATTTATGTCTGTAGTAGTGATGTTTTTACTTGGGTCATATTTCGCATTCGGATATATGATGCAGATAGGGGTTGACCAAGGCTATGAACCAATTCAACCAATTCACTTCTCGCATAAAATTCATGCCGGAGAAAACGGTATAGATTGTAAATACTGTCACTCATCGGCGAGAACTTCAAAAACCTCAGGTATTCCTTCAGTGAGTATTTGTATGAACTGTCATAAAAATATTAATGAATTTACCGGTAGTGCAGATTCAACTTATGTTGATTACAGTAAGGAGTTTTACACTGCTGAAATTCAGAAGATTTATGACGCAGTAGGTTGGGATCCGGCTACACAATCATATACCGGAGAAGAAAAACCTGTAAAATGGGTTAGAATCCATAATTTACCAGACTTTGTTTACTTTAACCATTCTCAGCACGTTTCAGTTGCAGGGTTAGAGTGTCAGACATGTCACGGTCCGGTAGAAGAAATGGAAGTGATGAGACAACATTCTCCATTGACAATGGGTTGGTGTGTGGAATGTCACCGTGAAACTGAAGTAGATTTGAGTAATGAATACTACAAAGAAATTCACGAAGAGCTGGCTAAAAAGTATGGTGTGGAGAAATTGACAATTGGTCAGTTAGGAGGATTAGAGTGTGCTAAATGTCACTATTAATTAATTATTAAAGAAGCTAATTTATCTATATACAATGGCATCAAACAAAAAATACTGGAAAAGTGTTGAGGAGCTGAACGAGAACAGTTCGATTGTTGAGAATTTAAGAAGCAACGAGTTTGTTCAAGAAATTCCTACAGATGAGTTCTTGTCGGATAAGGAGTCGTTAAGCTCATCTTCAACAACCCGAAGAGATTTTTTGAAATATGTTGGGTTTACCACCGCAGCGGCTTCATTGGCTGCCTGTGATGGACCTGTGCGAAAAGCAATTCCTTATGTTTTTCAGCCGGAGGAAATTATTCCCGGAATCGCTGATTACTATGCGACCACTATCGCAGACGGATTTGATTTCACAAACATATTAATCAAAACCAGAGAAGGTCGTCCTATTTCTGTTTTAAACAATAATATGGAAGGAGCAAGTACAGGGGCTAATGCTCGTGTCCATGCTTCAGTTTTGTCTTTATATGATAGCTTAAGGCTAAAACAACCGAAAATAGAAGGGAAAGCAAGTTCTTGGTCTGAGGTGGAAAGCAGAATCCAGTCAAGTCTGGAAGAAGCAAAAAACACAGGCAAGCAAATTGTTTTATTAACTAATTCTATGGCTTCGCCTTCTACAGACAAGCTTATAGAGGAATTTAAGCAAGCTTATCCGACTGCAAAACAAGTAGTTTACGATGCAGTGTCTCATGACGCAGCGTTAGATGCTTACGAACAGGCTTACGGACAGCGTGCATTACCTGATTATGATTTTGACAAAGCGGATGTTATTGTTTCCGTAGGAGCTGATTTTATCGGAGACTGGAACGGAGGAGGTTATGAAGGTAATTATGCTAAAGGACGTATTCCTAAAAACGGAAAAATGTCTAAGCATATTCAGTTTGAGGCAAATATGTCTTTGACCGGAGCTAATGCCGACAGACGTGTACCGATGACAGTTGCCGAACAAAAATTAGCTTTGGTTAAATTGTATAATCTGATTACCGGTTCAGGCGTTTCCGTGTCATCTACTTCTGCCGACGCAGAGGTGGTTAAAGCTGCACAACAATTGAAATCTGCCGGTTCTCGCGGAGTATTGGTTTCGGGATTAGATGATGTAGATGCTCAGTTGTTGGTTTTTGCTATCAACAATGCATTGGCATCTGAAGTTTTTGTTCCGCAACGACCAAAATATGTTCGTCAGGGAAATACTGCTGAAGTTGCACAGTTAGTGAAAGATATGAATGCCGGAAATGTGCATACATTGATTATGAACGGTGTTAATCCGCTTTATACTTTTGCTGATGCTAAATTATTTGAAGAAGGTCTGAAAAAAGTTAAACTTTCAGTTACTTATACACAACGTGAAGATGAAACAGCTTTGGCGACTACAATTGCTGCTGCTGTACCTCATTATCTGGAGTCTTGGGGAGATGTTGCTATCAAAAGCGGTAGCTATTCGGTAACTCAGCCTACTATCAGACCATTGTTCAACACGAAACAATTTCAGGAAAGTTTATTAAGTCTTTTGGGTAAAACCGAAAGCTATTATGATTATATCAAAAATGTCGCAGCGACAGTCGCAGCGGGGGTGACATGGAATACTTTGGTTCATAACGGTTTTTATAGCTATGAGTCTGATTCTGTTGCTCATGTAGGGGCTGATTATCAAGGAGCTGCAAGCCGATTGGCATCTGCTAAAAAAGGAGCTGATTTTGATTTGGTGCTTTATACCAAGATTGGTATGGGAGATGGTCAGCAGGCTAATAACCCATGGTTACAGGAGTTCCCTGACCCGATAACAAGAGTTTCGTGGGATAACTATGTGACAGTTTCCAGAAAAGATGCGGAGTCTCTTGGAATTAAAAATTACCACGTAGCTAACGGAGGATTGAATGGAAGTTATGTAAATATAAAAGTAGGAGACAAGACATTGGAAAATGTACCTGCTATTATTCAGCCGGGACAAGCACCGGGTACAATCGGATTAGCATTCGGGTATGGTCGTAAAGCTTCGATGAAAGAAGAAATGCAGACAGGAGTGAATGCTTATGCCTTATATCTGAATGGTAAAAACAACCAGTCAGCTCAAATAGAGTTAGCTTCCGGAGATCACGAATTTGCTTGTGTTCAGTTGCATAATACATTGATGGGTAGAGGAGATATTCTGAAAGAAACTACCTTGAATGTTTATAATACAGAAGATGCAGAAAAATGGAACGAAGTGCCAATGGTTTCTTTAGACCACCAGGCTGTTCCTGCAAAAACTGTTGATATCTGGGAATCTTTCGACCGAAGTATAGGACATCATTTTAATCTGTCGATTGATTTGAATGCTTGTACAGGTTGTGGTGCTTGTGTGATTGCTTGTCATGCAGAAAATAACGTGCCGGTTGTAGGAAAAGACGAAGTGAGACGATCACGTGATATGCACTGGTTGCGAATCGACAGATATTATTCTTCACAAGATACATTTGATGAGGATATAGATAAAAAAGTTAATGCCAAAGGTTTCTCTGAGAACTTTAATATGTATAAAGAATTGGAAGACCCGGCAGACAATCCACAAGTGGCATTCCAGCCGGTAATGTGTCAGCATTGCAACCACGCACCTTGTGAAACAGTTTGTCCGGTAGCGGCAACATCACACGGGCGTCAGGGGCAAAATGCTATGGCTTATAACCGTTGTGTGGGAACACGTTACTGTGCAAACAACTGTCCGTATAAAGTACGTCGTTTCAACTGGTTCAAATATGCTGAAAATGATAGATTTGATTACCACATGAATGATGATTTGGGTAGAATGGTACTTAATCCTGATGTAGTGGTAAGGTCACGCGGAGTTATGGAAAAATGTTCTTTCTGTATCCAATCCACACAAGCAGTAATTCTTCAGGCTAAGAAAGAAGGAAGAAAAGTACGAGCCAATGAATTTAATGACGCTTGTGCTTGTTCAGCAGCTTGTGATTCCGGAGCAATGGTATTTGGAGATGTAAACAATCCAGAAGATCCGATTGTAGAGCTTACAAAAGACCAGAGAGCATACCATTTGTTGGAGCATTTGAACGTAAAACCAAATGTGGTATATCAAGTAAAAGTAAGAAACGTATAATTATTAATTTACAAATATTATCATAGGATTATGTCGTCACATTACGAAGCACCCATCAGAAAGCCATTAGTTCTCGGTAACAAAACATATCATGATGTTACCGTTGATGTGGCACGCCCTGTAGAAGGCCGAGCGAACAAACAGTGGTGGATAGTTTTCTCTATAGCTTTAGCCGCATTCCTTTGGGGAGTAGGGTGTATGGTATATACAGTATCCACAGGTATTGGTACATGGGGATTAAATAAAACAGTAGGTTGGGCATGGGATATTACCAACTTCGTATGGTGGGTAGGTATCGGACACGCCGGAACCTTGATTTCAGCCGTATTATTATTATTCCGTCAAAAATGGAGAATGGCGATTAACCGTTCTGCAGAGGCGATGACCATTTTCTCGGTAGTGCAAGCAGGTTTGTTTCCGATTTTGCACATGGGGCGTCCATGGTTAGCATACTGGGTATTGCCAATGCCTAACCAATTTGGGTCGTTGTGGGTAAACTTTAACTCACCACTACTTTGGGACGTATTCGCGATTTCTACTTATTTATCAGTGTCATTAGTGTTTTGGTGGACTGGTTTGTTACCTGACTTTGCGATGCTTAGAGATAGAGCTGTAAGACCATTTGCCAAAAAAATATACTCACTTTTATCATTCGGTTGGAGTGGTAGAGCCAAAGATTGGCAGCGTTTTGAAGAAGTATCATTGGTATTGGCAGGATTGGCAACACCTTTGGTATTGTCTGTTCACACCATTGTATCCTTTGACTTTGCTACATCTGTGATTCCGGGTTGGCATACGACAATTTTGCCACCGTACTTCGTTGCAGGTGCAATTTTTTCAGGATTTGCCATGGTAAACACTTTGTTGATTATCATGAGAAAAGTGGTAAACCTGGAAGATTACATCACTATTCAACATATCGAATTGATGAATATAATTATTATGATTACCGGTTCTGTGGTTGGAGTAGCTTATATCACAGAGTTGTGGGTGGCATGGTATTCAGGAGTGGAATATGAGCAATATGCATTCCTGAATCGTGCAACAGGACCTTATTGGTGGTCATATTGGTTGATGATGACTTGTAACGTGATTTCTCCACAAGTAATGTGGTTCAAAAAAATCAGAACAAGTATTATGGCATCTTTCATCATTTCTATTATCGTAAATATCGGTATGTGGTTTGAACGATTTGTGATTATTGTTACTTCATTACACAGAGATTATTTGCCATCATCTTGGACAATGTTCCAACCAACTTTTGTTGATATAGGTGTTTATGTAGGAACAATAGGATTCTTTTTCGTGTTATTCTTATTATATTCAAGAAGTTTCCCGGTTATTGCTCAGGCCGAAGTTAAGACGATTCTTAAATCTTCAGGAGATAACCATAAGCGAGAAAGAGAGAATAATAGTCAATCTTTAAATCATTAATAAGCTATGAGTACAAAAGTTTTGCATGTATTATATAATGATGATGACGTTTTGTTAGATGCGGTTAAATCTACAAAATCTGCTCATCATCACATTGAAGAGGTTTATACACCATTCCCTGTTCACGGTTTAGATAAAGCGATGGGATTGGCACCGACCAGATTGGCAATATGTTCATTCATCTATGGTTTGATAGGTTTGACTTTTGCTACTTATATGATGAATTACATCATGATTATAGACTGGCCGCAGGATATCGGTGGTAAGCCGAGTTTCAGCTACCATCAGAATATGCCTTCGTTTGTGCCTATTATGTTTGAGATGACTGTATTTTTTGCTGCCCACTTGATGGTAATTACCTTTTACCTAAGAAGTAAATTATGGCCATTTAAAAAAGCTGAAAACCCTGATGTAAGAACTACTGATGACCACTTTTTGATGGAAGTGTCCTTATCAGGAAACGAAGACGAAGCGATTGAGTTTTTTAAAAATACAGGCGCTGTAGAAGTAAAAGTTGTAGAGAAATAAATATATAAAGATGAAAAATCTGCATAAAATATTAATCCTGACAGGTGTTGCAGCACTAACAACCTCTTGTTTTGATAAGAGCAAACCAAATTATGAGTTGTTCCCGGATATGTATAGACCTGTGTCATACGAAACCTATCAGGAAACAGACGCATTTAAAAACGGACAACAAGCACAATTGCCGGCTGAAGGTACTATTCCGAGAGGATTTACGCCGGAAGAATACCCGGATACAACAGAAGGATTGGAAATGGCAAGAGCTAATCTAAAGTCTCCACTTACTGAAATTTCCGAAGCTGATGCTGCTGAAGCCAAGCAACTTTATACTATTTATTGTGCAATCTGTCACGGAGATAAAGGAGACGGGCAAGGTAATTTGGTAAAACGCGAAAAATTTCTGGGTGTACCGAATTACGCAGAAAGAGAATTAACAGAAGGAGGCATATATCATGTAATTACCTATGGGCTGAACGCCATGGGATCGCATAAAAACCAGCTTACACAACACGAGAGATGGTTAGTTACAGATTATGTTTTGAAACTAAAATCTGAGTTATAATTGTAAACCGTATTTGAAAGTTTAGATATGTACACATTTTCAAACAAATTAAAGACTTTTTCTTTCGTCTTGATGTTATTAGGAGCGATAAGTATTGCTTATGGGTTTCTTACTATGCCTAAAACGACTGAAGAAGTAGAGCAGATATTAGCTGAACAGCATCACGATACTCATCATGGAGCAGTTGCTCACGCTGATTCACATGATACACAAGATGAATTGGCAACAGCAGAACACCAGCACCATTTAGAGCATGTATTGCATCAGTTACAGAATAAGCCATGGACTGCGGTTTATGTAGCTTGTATATTTTTTATGTTTATCGCTTTAGGTGTTTTTACCTTCAACCAATTGCAATACGCCGGTTCGGCTGGTTGGTCACCGGTATTATATCGCGTAATGGAAGGGATGTCGGCTTATTTGTTGCCGGGGTCAATCATATTTTTCTTGTTACTGATAGCGAGCGTCTTACATTTAAATCACATGTTTATCTGGATGGACGAATCTGTTGTGGCAGAAGACACCATCATTCAAGGGAAAACAGGATTTTTAAATAGTCCTTTCTTCTTAATCAGGGCAGTAATTTTCTTAGGAGGCTGGAATTTATTCAGATATCTGAATAGAAAAAACTCTCTGAGATTAGATGAAACCGGAGATTTGGTGTATCATAAAAAGAATTTCAAACTGGCAGCAGGATATTTAGCATTCTTTATCGTCACAGAATCTATCGCATCATGGGATTGGATTATGTCAATCGATGCACACTGGTATTCTACCTTGTTTGGCTGGTATGTATTTGCAAGTTTTATCGTAAGTGCGGTTACCGTGATTGCATTAGTAACATTATACCTAAAATCAAAGGGTTATTTAGAGTTTGTGAATACGAGTCATGTTCATGATTTGGCTAAATATATGTTCGGGTTCTCAATTTTCTGGACTTATCTATGGTTCTCTCAGTTTATGTTACAATGGTATTCCAACATTCCAGAAGAAGTAACCTATTACGTCTTCAGAATAGAAGAATATAACTTACCGTTCTTTCTGATGTTGCCATTGAATTTCGTGTTGCCTGTATTGTTGCTAATCAATACCGATTTCAAACGATTGAGCTGGATTATCGTCATGGCAGGTATATCAATTTTGGTAGGACATTATTTGGATTTCTTTAATATGATTGCACCGGGTACTGTTGGAGGAAGCTGGTCAATCGGGATAGCAGAAATAGGTTCGATATTGTTCTTTGGCGGATTGTTTATCTACGTTGGATTTAATGCCATCGCTAAAGCACCACTATTGGCTAAGAATGACCCTTATATTGAGGAGAGTAAACATTTTCATTATTAATATTTAAACTAATAAACACAAATGACAAGTTTATTAATCATTGGAGTAGTTGTCCTGTTAGGTATTGCCATTTGGCAGCTGACTAAAATCTTTCACTTGACGCAGACTATCAAGCAAAAGCCTGCACATGAAAGTGAATCAGAAATAGCCAGCGAGAGAGACAATAATGTAAACGGATATTTATTATTTGGATTCTTAGGGTTTATCTATGCCTTGATGATATATTCATGTGCAAAGTGGGGATATATGCCTTTGATGTCAGACGCGGCATCTGAGCATGGTAAAGATGTAGATAACCTGATGTGGATATCTATGATTCTTATCTTCACAGTACAGATAATCACACAATTCTTATTGCACTATTTCTCTTTCAAAGCAAGGGGGATTAAAGGACGTAAAGCCACATTCTATGCCGATAATGACAAATTGGAAATGATTTGGACGATTATTCCGGTAATTGTATTGTCAGGATTGATTCTTTACGGACTATTCGCCTGGAACAACATTATGTATTATGACCAGGACGAAGAAGTAATGTATGTGGAAGTGTATGCAAAACAATTCGGCTGGGACGTTCGTTATTCCGGAGAAGATAATACATTAGGTAAAGCCAACGTAAGATTTATTCAAGGAGTGAATGCCACTGGAGCAGATATGTCTGACCCGAACTCTCACGATGATATATTAGCATCAGAATTACATTTGCCGTTAGGTAAAAAGGTAGTATTTAAAATTCGTTCACAAGACGTTTTGCACTCTGCTTATTTTCCTCACTTCAGAGCACAGATGAATGCAGTTCCGGGAATGGTTACTCAGTTTGCTATGGTTCCGTCTATCACAACAAGCGAGATGAGACAACTGCCTGAAACAATTAAAAAAGTTGATAAAATCAATAAATTAAGATCACAACGCAGTCAGGAGTTAATAGCCAAAGGAGAAGAAGCTCTTACACCATACGAGTTTGATTACATATTACTTTGTAACAAAATTTGCGGACGTTCTCATTATAATATGCAGATGAAAGTTATTGTAGAGTCTGAGCAGGATTTCAAAAAATGGTTAGGAGAACAAAAAACACTCGGGCAACGTATTGCTGAAGAACAGGCAGGAAACGAGCCTCAGCCGGCAGTGGAGGAGGAAGCAGTGAATCAGGAAGAAGAAGCGGTATCAGAAGATAACACTGCAGAGTCTGAAGAAGAAGCAATTGAGATAGAAAATATTAGAGGTTAATTTTAATCGGTTAGAAGAAAAATAGATTATTATGTCAGCAGCATTAGAGCATAATTTAGAACATGGTCATGAGCACGACCACCACCATAATCAAACATTTATAACGAAGTACATATTTAGTACCGACCATAAAATGATTGCCAAACAATTTTTGATTACTGGTATTATTATGGGGATTATCGGGGTAACAATGTCCGTATTATTCCGTATGCAGATTGCATGGCCGGAAGAATCATTCAAAATATTCTCATGGTTATTAGGTGATGATTTCGCTCCGGGTGGAGTAATGAGAAACGATATTTACCTGGCGTTGGTTACGATGCATGGTACTATTATGGTATTCTTCGTTTTGACAGCCGGATTGTCAGGTACCTTTTCTAACTTGCTGATTCCATTACAAATCGGTGCAAGAGATATGGCTTCCGGATTTATGAATATGTTGTCATTCTGGATATTTGCTTTGTCTTGTATCGTAATGTTATCATCGTTGTTTGTAGAGTCAGGCCCCGCTTCTGCAGGGTGGACAATTTATCCGCCGTTATCAGCAGTTGAACAGGCTATTCCAGGTTCAGGAACCGGAATGACATTATGGTTGATTTCAATGGCATTGTTTATTGCACAATCTTTGATGGGGTCGTTAAACTACATTGTAACAGTTATCAACCTAAGAACAGAAGGAATGTCTATGACCAGACTTCCGCTTACAGTTTGGGCATTGTTTATCACAGCTATTGTTGGGGTAGTTTCGTTCCCGGTTTTACTTTCAGCCGCTTTATTATTAATCATGGACAGAAGTTTCGGAACTTCATTCTTCTTGTCAGATATTTATTTAGCCGGAGAAGTATTGCATTATCAGGGAGGTTCGCCTGTATTATTCGAGCACCTTTTCTGGTTCTTGGGGCACCCGGAAGTATATTTGGTAATCCTGCCTGCAATGGGTATCGCCTCTGAGGTTATCGCTTGTAACGCAAGAAAACCAATCTTCGGATACCGGGCAATGATTGTGTCTTTGTTAGCTATTGCTTTCTTATCAACAATCGTTTGGGGACACCACATGTTCGTGTCAGGTATGAATCCTTTCCTTGGTTCGGTATTTACCTTTACCACGTTATTGATTGCGATTCCGTCTGCAGTAAAAGCTTTTAATTACATCACTACCTTATGGAAAGGGAATATACAGATGAATCCGGGAATGTTATTTAGTATTGCTTTTGTTTCTACATTCATTAGTGGAGGTTTGACAGGTATTATCCTTGGGGATTCTACTTTGGATATTCAGGTTCACGATACTTATTTTATAATTGCTCACTTCCACTTAGTAATGGGTGTGTCGGCAATATATGGTATGTTTTCCGGAATTTATCACTGGTTCCCTAAAATGTTTGGTAGAATGATGAACAAGAATTTAGGTTATATCCATTTCTGGATTACTGCAATTTGTGCTTACGGAGTGTTCTTTCCAATGCACTTCTTAGGATTGGCAGGTTTACCAAGACGTTATTATTCTAACTCGGCTTTCCCTATGTTTGACGATATGGTTGATGTAAATATTTTGATTACTATCTTCGCAATCGTAGGGGCATTAATTCAAATCGTATTCTTATATAACTTCTTTTCAAGTATTTTCTATGGTAAGAGAGCTTCTCAAAATCCATGGAAAGGAAATACTTTGGAGTGGACAACACCGGTAGAGCATATCCATGGAAACTGGCCAGGCGATTTGCCGGTAGTTTACAGATGGGCTTATGATTACAGCAAGCCGGGATATGAAGAAGATTATGTTCCTCAGAATGTACCTTTGAGAGAAGGAGAAAAAGACGGAGGAGCACATTAATCGGAATAAGATTTTTATATACAAAAAGGTGGACAAATATTTGTTCGCCTTTTTTTGTGGCGTTCGGCTACATAATGTTTTCTTAATTCCACACTCCATTTCTTAAGGAATTCTTTATTTATTGGGTTTATAGCGGTGGTACAAAATTTGCACTTGTTCAGACAGCTAAAAATAAGCTTACTATGGACGGTATATTAAGAAAACAAGAAACGAAATTAGAACGCATCAAAGATACTTTTAGAAGAAAATTTAAAACTTATACAAAAATTATTTCCCGTTCTTTCTACCAGCAAAAATGGACACTAAATGAGTATCTCATAATATCAGGTACATTATTTCTGTTATTAAGTGTAGTAATTGGTTATATTTATTATATGCCCTATTTTGAAACCATTAATTTACATAGAAAAAGCACACTTTTTGGTAGTTTTTCTTTTCTTGTTTTCGGAGGATTACTTGTTTTATATTTCGCTTTTTTAGGTTACTTGTTTTGGTTGTATAAAAAATATAAAGAAATACAGTCAGTACCAGATGAAAACCTGCCTTTTGTGACGATTATCGTTCCCGCATATAACGAAGGAAAACTTGTTTATCACACCCTGATGAGTTTGGCAAATAGTAATTATCCGGCAGACAAAATGCAAATCATTTCCATAGACGATGGGAGCAAAGATGATACATGGCAGTGGATGTTGAAGGCTAAATACGAGCTTTTGGGTAGAGTACATATTTATCAGCAACCGAAAAATAATGGAAAGCGTCATGCTTTGTACAGAGGCTTTCATTTGGCAGAGGGAGAAATTTTTGTAACTGTTGATAGTGATTCTTTGGTTGAAGCTGATACGTTGAGAAATCTGGTAAGTCCATTTGTAGTCAATGAAAATTGTGGGGCTGTTGCCGGTAACGTCAAAGTTTTGAACAACCAAAGTAGTATGATTCCGCGTATGTTGAATGTCAGTTTTGTGTTTAGTTTTGAGTTTATCCGCTGTGCCCAAAGCGTATTGAAAACTGTTTTGTGTACGCCGGGTGCGTTGGCTGCCTACAAAAAAGATGCGGTGATGACTGCACTTCCCGATTGGATTAATCAAACATTTATGGGCAAGCCGTCAGATATCGGCGAAGATAGGGCAATGACCAATATGATTCTCAAGCAGGGATACGATGTGCTGTTCCAACGCAACGCATCTGTACTGACGAATACACCTGAAAAATTTGAGAGCTTATATAAAATGTTTATTAGATGGGAGCGGAGTAACGTACGGGAAAATATCATGATGAGCAGGTTTGCATTTACCGATTTCCGGAAAGGGGATAAAACAGGTACGCGTATATTATTGTTGAATCAGTGGTTACGGGTAATTATGGCTTATCCATTAATGATTTCCATGCTGATTTTTATTCTAAATTATCCTCTGATGTTTGTGACGACCACTTTGTTCGGGATTGCTCTTTTTTCGAGTATTCAGGTATTCTTTTATGCTCGAAAATACAATCTATTAGAATCGTTTTGGGCATATCCATATAGTATTTTTTATACATTTTCTCTCTTTTGGATAACACCTTATGCAATTGCTACCGCTGCTCGACGAGGTTGGTTGACAAGAGGTTGATGAAATAAAAAAAGCTGTTCATTGGAACAGCTTTTAATTTTTAAGTCGATAGTGATTATGCTTCAAAAGGCATAATTGATACGTAAGACTTATTGTCTCTTTTCTTAGTGAATTTAACGATACCATCTACTTTTGCATGTAGTGTATGGTCTTTCCCCATATATACGTTTTCACCAGGATTGTGTTTAGAACCTCTTTGTCTTACAAGGATATTTCCGGCAACAGCTGCCTGTCCTCCATAAATCTTAACACCTAAGCGTTTCGATTCTGATTCTCTACCATTCTTCGAACTACCGACACCTTTTTTGTGAGCCATAATTTCTGGTTTTTAATATTGTTAATACTTAAATTTTCTGAACAATTACAAGCTAATTCCCTCAATTTGGATTTGAGTTAATGCCTGTCTGTGTCCGTTTTTCTTTTTGTAACCTTTTCTTCTTTTCTTTTTGAAAACGATTACTTTGTCACCTTTAAGGTGTTTCAAAACTTTTGCTTCTACAGAAGCTCCTGTTATAGCCGGGGCGCCAACAGTGATTTTTCCTTCGTTATCAACCAAAAGAACTTTGTCGAAAGTAACACTTTCTCCTTCTTCAGTTGCCAAACGGTGAACATACACTTTTTGGTCTTTGCTAACTTTAAATTGTTGCCCTGCTATCTCTACGATTGCGTACATAACAATAAAATTTAATTATTTTTCAGTTGGCAAATATAATATTATTTTCTGAAATAACAGGATTTTAGGTTTAATTTTTTACTATAAAATTTGATATCCAAAAATAATAAAAAAACAGGTACAAAAGTGTAACAATTTCCCGAAATTGCGTCCTATAAACAGAAAACAAGTTTAATATTTAAAATTATGAGAAAAACTTTATTGGCTTTAGCAGCAGTAGTATCTTTCGGAAGTACACTGTTTGCTCAGAAAGTTGACTTTGAAGAGTACACCCTCGATAACGGGTTGCACGTTGTATTACATCAGGATAAGTCAGCCCCGGTAGTGGTAACTTCAGTGATGTACCACGTTGGTGCAAAAGATGAAAACCCGGACAGAACGGGATTTGCTCACTTTTTTGAACACCTTTTGTTTGAAGGAACAGAAAATATAGAAAGAGGAGAATGGTTCAAAATGGTAACTTCCAACGGAGGGCACAACAATGCGAACACATCTGACGATAGAACCTATTACTATGAAGTATTCCCGTCAAACAATCTGGAATTGGCTTTGTGGATGGAATCTGACCGTATGATTCAACCGGTAATCAATCAAATCGGAGTAGATACACAAAACGAAGTTGTGAAAGAAGAAAAACGTTTGAGAGTTGATAATCAGCCTTATGGTAATTTAATTACAGAAGTGAAGAAAAACATGTTCTTCAACCACCCATACCGTTGGGCACCGATTGGTTCTATGGAGCATTTAGATGCAGCTACTTTAGAAGAGTTTAGAGCATTTCACAAGAAATTTTATGTGCCAAATAACGCAGTTTTAGTCGTTGCCGGAGATATTGATTTTGACCAGACAAAAGAGTGGATTGAAAAATATTTCGGAATTGCTGAAAGAGGAGCCGAAGTGCCAAGAGTAAATGCGAAAGAAGCGCCGATTACGAAAACACTTCATGCTACGGCTTACGACGCAAATATCCAGTTGCCAATGCACTTGCTGGCATACAGAACACCATCGATGAAAACCAGAGATGCTCGTGTTTTGGATATGATTTCATCATACCTTTCTGGAGGAAAATCAACCATATTATACAAAAAAATTGTTGATGAGAAAAAAATGGCTTTGGAAATTTTTGCCAGCAATTTCGCACAGGAAGATTACGGCATTTATTTCATAGGATATCTGCCAATGCAAGGTATATCTAAAGAAGATATCCGAAAAGAAATCGACGAAGAACTTGTAAAATTACAAACCGAATTGATTTCAGAAAGAGATTACCAAAAGTTACAGAATGATTTCGAGAATATGTATGTAAACAGTAATTCAGACCTGGAAAGCCTGGCTGAAAACTTAGCTTCATATTATATGCTTTATGGCGACATCAACCTGATTAACGAAGAAATTGACATCTACCGTTCTATTACCAGAGAAGAAATCAGAGACGTGGCAAACAGATACTTAAAGCCTAATCAAAGATTAGAATTAGATTATTTGCCTGAAACAGAACAAGAATAAATTAAGTAGAAAACAATGAGAAAAATATTTTTATTAGCATCAGCTTTAGTTTTAACTCTTAGTGCCGGTGCACAGATTAAAAGAGAGCAGCCAAAGTCTGGGCCAACGCCTCAGGTTCAGGTAAAAAAACCTACCGAATTTAAGTTAGACAACGGACTTACCGTAATGGTGGTTGAAGACCATAAACTGCCAAGAGTAAGTTATACGCTTACCATCGACACCCCACCTTATGCCGAAGGCGATAAAGTAGGTGTGTCTGGAATGACCAGTTCTGTTATCGGAAATGGAACTACAAAAACCCCGAAAGATAAATTTCTGGAAGAAGCTGATTTTATGGGAGCCAGTATCGGTTTCTGGAATACCGGAGCTTCTGGTAGCGGATTGTCAAAATATGCAGACAGAATCCTCGAAATGATGGCAGAGGGAGCATTGTACCCGTTGTTTGAACAGGAAGAATTCGACAAAGTAAAAGCTCAGACTATCGAAGGATTAAAAGCTTCTGAAAAAAGTACATCAGCGATTGCATCAAGAGTTCGAAGTGCATTATTGTTTGGAAAAAACCATCCGAACGGAGAATTTGAAACAGAAGAAAGCATCAATAATATCACGCTTGACGACGTGAAGAAAAATTACAAAGATTACTTTGTTCCGGAAAATGCTTATTTGGTAGTTATCGGCGATGTAGATGCTAACCATGTCAAAAAACAAGTAGAAAAACTGTTTAAAGACTGGAAAAAAGCATCTGCACCAAAAGCCAATTATCCAAAACCAAGCAATGTGGCAAAAACACAAATTGATTTTGTAGATGTGTCTAACGCTGTACAGTCAGAAATCGGTATCCAAAATTTGGTTGATTTGAAAATGACTGACAAAGATTATTTTGCAGCTTTGATGGCAAACCAGATTTTAGGCGGTGGCGGCGAAGGGCGTTTGTTCCTTAATCTGCGTGAAGCACACGGTTGGACTTACGGAGCATACTCATCATTGGGTTCAGGAAAATATACTACACGTTTTGTGGCTACAGCTTCTGTGAGAAATACAGTTACGGATAGTGCAGTGGTAGAATTCATGAACGAATTGACTCGAATCAGAGATACCAAAGTTTCGAAAGAAGAATTGGATTTGGCTAAAGCTAAATACATCGGAAACTTTGTGATGGAAACACAAAAACCAGGAACTATTGCGAATTTTGCTCTACGTACAAAAACACAAAATCTGCCGGGAGATTTCTACGAAAATTATATTAAGAATATCAATGCAGTAACTGCAGATGACGTACAACGTGCCGCTAAGAAATACTTTTTAGCAGATAATTTCAGAATCGTCATTGCCGGAAAAGCATCAGAAGTGTTGGAAGGTTTAGAAAGATTAGGTTACCCTATTAATTTCTATGACAGATACGCCAATCCTACCGACAAACCAGAAGTAAAAACAGTTGATGCAAATGTTACTTCGAAAGTTGTGTTAGAAAACTATATCAAAGCGATTGGAGGGCAAGCAAACCTTGACAAAGTAGCAAGTATTAGTGCTTTGTATGAAGGAACTTTCCAAGGTGCACCGGTAACACTTACCAGAAAACAAACCAACAAAGGACAAATGCTGGTTTCGATGATGGTTATGGGACAAGAAATGATGAAACAAGTGGTAACTGCTGACAAAGGATACATGTCTCAACAAGGTCAAAAAATGGAATTGACTGGTGAAGAATTGACTGAAATGCAGAAAGAAGCTGTATTATTCCCAGAGTTAAACGATTTAGCTCAAGCAGACCAATTTACTTTGTCAGGTATCGAAAACTTTAACGGTGAAGATGCCTATGTGTTGAAAAAAGAAGATACAGCTACTTATTTCAGCGTAGCTACCGGGTTGAAGTTGGGAGAAGTGACTACCGTTGAACAAGCCGGACAAACATTTTCTATGTCACAAACTCAAGGTGATTACAAGGAGGTAAATGGTGTGAAAATTCCGCAATCGGTATCTTTACCGTTAGGACCAGGAATGAACATCGACCTGCAAGCAAAAGAAATCAAAGTGAACGAAGGCGTTACTGACGCTGATTTCAACTAATCACAGATTTTTTAGAATAAATAAAAACGGCAATCTTCGGATTGCCGTTTTTTTGCTATGGCTGAACTATTAATCTATTCTGATAAATCCCTTTATTGGTAGATAATCGCAAAATGTATGTGCCGGTAGCTAAACCTTTAACCGAAATGCTTTGGGTAATATTTTTCTCGGTTTGTGCTACTTTTCCGGTATAGTCTATTATTTCTGCTTTATGGATTTGAAGGTTATCTTGTAAGTCAAAATATACAATATCTTTCGCTGGATTTGGGTAAATTTTGATAGGTAATTTGTCAAATGATGCGTCAGAAGCGGTGCAATCAATAGGATTGTCAACAAAGTGGTATTCAACTCTGTTTCCGCTTACAATTACCCAATCATCATACGGAGCTTGATTGTTTTGTGCGGCAGTTACATCATCTACTTCAATGCACACGGTATTTTTTATTTCACCGTTATCATCAGGGTCTTCGTTAATCATCCACCATGGGAAAAGACTGATGTCTATAGACATATCAGGGTTGTTATTTCCGTTTTTTAAATTGATGTATTTAATTGAAGGCATGTTGTATAAATTAACAATTTTGATATTTGGGTTATTACTAAAATCCAATGCTTCTATTTGATTAAACGGGCCAACATCAAGCCCAGGATTACCTCCATAAAACTCTTCTAACAATGTGTTTGCTGATAAATCAAGAGGTTCATTAAACCCATATTCGCTACCTAACTCCGTATGTATGAGGTTTAATACTTTGAGCTGTGTGTTTTGAGTGAGGTCAATATGAGAAATAATTACATAAATAATACGCAACGTTTCCAAAGAAGCGAAACCTTCGATACCTGTAAAATCAATACCTCCATCATAATTGTAACCATAAAAACTATTATTATCCAGTATTAATTCAGCAATGTTTTCCACATCACTTGTCAAAACTTGTCCATTTATTTCCCCGTCTGAGTCTATCCCTAAATCAATCAGAGCTTGTTCAAAAAATGGATCAGGTATGGCGGTGGTTTGTGCATAATTGGTTAGCCCAAATGCCAACAAGAGATATGTAATAAATTGTGTTTTCATAATAAGATTAGTTTTTAAAGATTGTTTTCATTTCAGTAATGTTTCCGCCTACAACCAAAATTACTGAATATACCCCAGAAGGGTAATTAATCATTAGTAGTATCACTCTTGTTAATTCCCCAGAAAAAAATCTTAAAACTAATAGGTTCAAATTGTGCCAGATAATCAGGGTCGGTCGAGCCGGAATAAATACCGTTGTTCAAATTTGAAAGTGTTTGAATAATGGTGCCAGCATCTAAGGTGGTCCCACACGAAAAGTGTTCTGTTTGGGCAAATAGAAGATTTGAGAATAACCCAAAAAGTAATACAGTAATCTTTTTCATAATACAATTGTTTAATATTCATAGCGATACAAATGTTATGATAAATTTTAACAAATACAAATAAAGGTTTTAATTTAGAATTAATCTAAAGTTCCTTATGCAATGTTATTTGAAAAGTTACTTGTCAATCAAAATAACGGCGTAAAAAATCAGAGAAAAATAGAAATCGAATTTTAAACACTTTCTTCGTATATTTGTGCTTATGAACGAGCATCTCAATCCGAATAAAAATCCCGAAGAATTTGAAGTGGAAAAAAAACTTCGTCCACTTTCTTTTGACGATTTTGCAGGACAGGAACAAGTATTGGAAAACCTGAAAATATTTGTAAAAGCAGCTAATCTTCGTGACGAAGCATTAGACCATACCCTGTTTCACGGTCCGCCCGGATTGGGGAAAACTACCTTGGCACACATTTTGGCAAGCGAACTCAATGTCGGTATCAAGATTACTTCGGGACCTGTTTTGGACAAGCCCGGAGATTTAGCCGGATTACTGACTAACTTGGAGGAGAGAGATGTACTTTTTATAGACGAAATTCATCGTTTGAGTCCGGTTGTGGAAGAATATTTGTATTCTGCCATGGAAGACTTCAAGATTGACATCATGATTGAATCCGGACCAAATGCCAGAACGGTGCAAATCAACCTTAATCCGTTTACGCTGGTCGGTGCCACTACCCGTTCCGGTTTACTGACTGCCCCGATGCGGGCGAGGTTTGGTATCCAAAGCCGTTTACAATATTACAACACCGAACTCTTATCAACAATTATTGAGCGAAGTGCTGAAATCTTACATGTACCGATTCACTACGAAGCTGCTGTCGAAATTGCTGGTCGCAGCCGTGGAACCCCGCGTATTGCGAATGCTTTGTTACGTCGCGTGCGAGATTATGCACAAATCAAAGGTAACGGAACTATCGACGTCGAAATTGCCCGATATGGATTGAATGCATTGAATGTAGATAAATACGGATTGGACGAAATGGACAACAAAATCCTTTCGACTATTATTGACAAATTCAAAGGAGGTCCGGTCGGAATTTCGACTTTGGCGACTGCTGTATCCGAAAATGCGGAAACCATTGAGGAGGTTTATGAACCTTTTTTAATACAGGAAGGATTTATTTACCGCACACCAAGAGGACGGGAAGTGACCGAAAAAGCCTATCAGCATTTAGGGAAAATCAATAAAAAACTGCAAGGAGGTTTGTTTGATGAATGAAACGATTAAACAGCAGCATACCAGTTGGATAAAAGCCGAAGCCAAGCGTTTGGGATTTATGTCCTGCGGTGTGTCTAAAGCCGGTTTTCTCGAAGAAGAAGCCCCTCGTTTAGAGCGTTGGCTCAAACAGAATATGCACGGCGAAATGCACTATATGGCAAATCATTTCGACAAACGCTTAGACCCGACATTGCTGGTTGATGGTGCAAAATCTGTGATTTCTCTATTGCTAAACTATTATCCCGAAAGAACACAAAATCAATCAGATAATTATAAAATATCCAAATATGCCTATGGTGAAGATTATCACTTCGTTATCAAAGATAAACTCAAATCATTACTGGCATTTATCCAGGAAAAAATAGGCGAAGTCAACGGGCGGGTTTTTGTGGATTCAGCACCTGTTCTGGACAAAGCCTGGGCAAAACGTGGAGGCTTGGGGTGGGTTGGAAAACACAGTAATCTCATTGCCAAGCAAACTGGTTCATTTTTCTTTATTGCCGAACTGATTTGTGATGTGGAATTAGAATATGATTTGCCCGTTGCCGACCATTGTGGTACTTGTACCGCTTGTATCGATGCCTGCCCGACTGATGCAATTGAGCAGCCTTATGTGGTAAATGGAAGTAAATGTATTTCTTATTTTACCATTGAACTCAAGGATCAGATTCCGGCAGATATGAGCGAAAAGTTTCAGGACTGGGTTTTCGGTTGTGATATTTGTCAGGACGTTTGCCCATGGAACCGATTTGCTCAACCACACAATGAACCGGCCTTTCTGCCAAATGAAAAACTGTTGAATTTTTCCAAAAAAGAATGGACAGAACTCACGCAGGAAACCTTTAGTGAGGTGTTCAAAAAATCAGCAGTAAAACGAGCTAAATATACAGGACTGGTAAGAAATATTCGTTATTTAGGAGGAGAAAATAACTAAAAACTATACCTTAAACGGTGTATAAAACCTTAATTTGTTGTTCACAGTGTTTTTGACACAGTTTTTATTGGTTAAAAGTTTTAAAACTGTTCTCGACTCTCAACTTTTCCATTGTGGAAATTTATTTCAATCTTTCTAATTTTCCTTTTCGTTTTACGATATTTTTGTAATCCCATTGGATTTCTTTTGACTTTTCGAGCCAGCGTTTTAAGTCTCCGGTATTGATTTCTTCTACCGAATTGTAGAAAACAGAAGCGTCCTTAAATTTTCCGCCTAACACATTTAGATTTTCTTCCTCGAAATCGACACCGCTCCAAAACATCAGTCTTATTCCTGCTTTTTGTTTGCTGTAACCTACTGTCGGATTTCCGTCCAGAAACCAGACAGGGTGCCTGTGCCAGATTTTGCTCTCTGCTTCGGGAAGGTTTTTGTTGATTTCTTGTGCTAATAAATCGCAAATTGCTTTATCTTCGGGAATTTGGCTGTCGTTGTAAGTTTGAATGTCTTGGTTCATATTTTTCAACTTTCAAGTATCGATTTTAATTTGCTCAATGCTTTCGGATAGGTTTCATTGAAATAATCAACATAATCATTTGTCATATCAACCTCCACGGTGACCGTAGTAATTCCATTGTTTTCTTCAAAGGTATAATTTTCCAATCCGCCTGCCCATTTTTCAATTTCTTCGCCTGTGGTAATTTCCGTATCGCCTTTTAAAATTCCATAAGAACGAATGGAAACAAATTTGTTGGGAATATTCTCCGCAATTTCGCTAACCATTCCGCCTTTTTCTCCGTTTTCATCTACACCGATAAAAAGAATTTTTGCCCCCTTTTCCCAATTTCCTTCATAAGTAGAAGTCGGATTAAACTCGGCTGTCCACGCTTCGTAGGTTGCCTTGTCGTCTAATCCGAGCATCGTGTTGTAAACCTTTGCAACCGGGGCTTTGATGTCTGTTTTGAATTGTAATTTTTTCATAGTTAATTGTTTTCTGTGTATCTTTTAAAATTATTCAGGATAGCCTGCCAGCCTGTTTTTTGCATATCGACAGGATTTTGATTTTCAGCCTCAAAAATTGTCGTAACTTTTGTTTTACCGTCTAAACTTTCAAAAACCGTGATAACTTTTCTGCCGTCTTCTATGGTATAAACAATCTTCTCGAAAGGAATGATTTCATCATAAACTGCTTTGAAATCAAACCCGAAACTTCCGTCTTTGGCTTCCATTCGTGCAGAATATATACCCCCGGTTTTCATATCGTTTTCCGCTTTGGGGCAATGCCAGTCGTCAGAAGCAAAATTCCATTTCGTAATGTGTTCGGGTTGAGTATAAGAATCCCAAACTTTTTTTGTGTCTGTATTGATTGTTGTTTCAATCGTTATTTTTGTGTTTCCCATATTCTTTAAAATTATTCAGTTGGAATTTTACTCATATCCATATAAAACAATTCCCAAGTGTGCCCGTCAAAATCTTCAATAGTCCGTTGTTGCATAAAACCGTAATCTTTCATTTCGCTGGGTTCAATTCCTCCTGCTTTAAGTCCGTTTGCCATTACATTATTTACTTCGTCTAAACTGTCTAACGATAATGAAAAAAGTCCTGCTACATTTGACTTTGTGTCTGCAATGGGTTTGGTTGCAAAGGTTGAAAATTTTTCGTGTGTCAGAAGCATTACAAAAATGCTTTCACTCCAAACCATACATTTTGCAGTATCGTCCGAAAATTGAGGATTGTTTGTAAAGCCTATTGCTGTATAAAAATCCATAGATTTTGTAAGGTCTTTTACTGCCAAATTGATAAAAATTTGTTTTGCCATTTTGTTTTCGTAGGTTAATAATTATTTTCTCATATAATCAAATGCTCCTTTTCTCAAATGTATTCCATATTCAAGGTATGCCTTCAAGCAATCGAGGAAGTTTCCCCAACCGAACGAATTGCTTGTAAGCCATTCGAGGTTTTTTTCGTTTAATTCTTTTTCGCCTTCAGTGACTTTTACCACCGTACTTTTGTCGGGTTGTTCTTCCAATGTAATGTTTACAACGGTTTCTTCATCCCACACAAACGAAACGGATTTATCGGGCTGAACTTCTATTATTTTTACAGGAAATTTACCGGGAAAATCTCCAAATTCCCAAGTGAGTTCTTTTCCTGTTTCCATACGTCCTGTGCTTTCAGAAATAAAATATTTCGTCATTTTTTCAGGGTTTACAATAGCTTCGAAAACTTCTGCGATTGGTTTTTGAATTTGTAGCGTTGCTTTTGCTGTGAGTTTCATATCTTTCTATTTAAACATTGGTCGGTATTTCTCTCTGTTTTCATAAATTATCCAAAGCAGAATTGCCCAAATTACTAAAGCAATAAGCAGTCCGCTGGTATCGACAAAAATATGGGTTAATAAAATTCCTACCATTACAGGAAAAAGAACCACTGCACCAAATGCCCTTGTTTTCGGAAAAATAATCAGCAGTCCCCCGATAATTTCAGCAATGGCAATAAGAGGCATTAGCCACGATATTTCCATTATAGCACCAAAATCTTTCATCATTTCCTCTGCCATATCTTCGGGAACAGGCATGTAGTTGAAAAATTTGTTCAGCCCTCCGTTGATTAGCAAAAGTCCGAACAATACGGACAGTACGGTTAAAATCTTCTGTTTCATAATTTTTTAGTTTTGATTAGAATAGTTAATCATCCAACACACCCCGAATTTATCAACAAAAGAACCGAAATAATCGCCCCAGAACATATCAGCCATAGGCATTTCTACCGTTCCTCCTGCTGATAACCCGTTAAAAATTCGGTCTGCTTCTTCTTTGCTTTCTGTCGAAATAGAAATATAATTGTTATTTCCTTGTTTCAAAACATGCCCTTGGCTTGGCAGACAGTCGGAAGCCATTAGGAATTGTCCGTTTCCGATAGGTAAACCTACGTGCATTGTTCTGTCTTTTTCTTCTTCGGGAACTTCAAAATCGGGAACAGAACTCATTTTTTGAATAAACAATTCTCCTCCGAAAACGGATTGATAAAAACGGAATGCCTCTTCTGCGTTTCCGTCAAAATTTAGATACGGATTTAGTGTCATAGTATTTGATTTTTAGGTTTAACAGGTCAAAACTATGCTTTTGTTTTTTCAAAAAACTTGTCTTATGACAAGAAATGAACTTTTACGAAATTCCTTTTCGTATCCTGCTGAATGAAGTATCGGTAATTCCGAGATAGCTTGCGATGTATTTAAGTGGGGATTGCAGGGCTACCTGTGGTTTTTCTTTAATAAGTTGGAGATATCTCTCTTTTGCCGAAATGGTAACCATTTCTACGGAACGCTGTTTGAAATGGAACAAACGTCCTGTCATCCATAAACGTCCCCATTCAGGAAACCCTCCGATAGAATGGAATAGCTCCTGAAAAACGTCAAAATCTATTTTCCAGCAAATGCAATCGGTCAAAGCCTGAATATTTTCTTTGGCAGGTATTCGTTGGAACAGTGAGAGCACCTCAATAACCACATCATAATTGCAGAAAAAATCGGTTGTAATATCGTTTCCGTTGTAATCATAAGCAAAAGAACGTAGTAATCCGCTTTCCAGAATTAGGTAGCTGTTGGCAGTTTCTCCTTCTTTCAGAATGAAATCTCCTTTTTTGAGGGTTACTTTTTGGTGTGCCTCAATAATGCTCTCAAGCTCTTGAGAATTTATCAAAGGATGCTGATATACTTGAGAAAGTAACTCTTTTTTCATATTGAAGTAGATAAAATTGCCGGAAGGTTTTTATTTTTCGTTGATTTTTAATTGTTTTTTTATCAGCTGACTGATTTCTGCGGAGGGTACTTTTTGGTCAAATTTAATTTGAATGGTATTTTTTCCTGTTTTATATCCTTTTTCTTTCAATGTTTCTCTGTCTTCTTCTTCAAGCGAATCTATTCCGAAACTCACATGATGTTTTGCCACGCTAAAGCCGGCGAGAATTCCATTAAGTTTATAGATAGGCACGTTCCAGCTTATTGTTCCTTCTGCATTCGGAGCTGTTGTTTCTATAATTCTTTTAAGCTCTTCCATGATTTTTTGAGATTCTGCTGGCGAATGTCTGATGTATTCATCAATTGTTTCTGGCTTTGCGTTCTTCATTCTTTTTCAGATTTTCCTTGAAACAAATATACTGAATTACCTTATTTGTTTGAATATGATAACTTAAATTAAGAATAAATATTTATCAAAAACAAAAATGCCGATAACTTTCGTCATCGGCATTTCATTATTATGATGTTTAAAGTTTTAAAGTTCAAAAAACAATTGAGTAATTTGAAATTTTAGGTGTAAAGCCCCGATATGGTTGTAGCAATAACAACTTTAAACAAATACGATATCAAAAAACTATTCTGGGTTTATTTCGTCAAGAATTTCCTGTGTGGTTTCTTCCGTACTCAGTTTCTTTTCTGCGTTCTTTTTACAAGTCAGGCAAAGTTCAGAATCTCCGATTTTTCTTTCTTCCCATGCCTGTTTAACCGTTCCGTTGTGTTTGTCCCGGTTTCTGATGTGCTGGCAATCAGCATCTAAATGATATTTGTTGCCCTGATTTGTCCAATACACCAGATCCACACCGTTGTTCAACTCTTTGATAAGGTCGGTCTGAGCATTGATTTGCTCGGTGTATTTTTCGATTGACGGTGGATTGAAATCAGCACTACCGATTCCGGCAATAACTAAGGCAACTCCGGCGATACTGCCGAGAATAGCTTTTTGCTTTCCATCGATGTTTTTATTGGTCAGCACCAGTATGATTAGCGGTAAGAATGCCACGATAGCAGCAATTACACCCAACTGACTTTGTAAAACAAATAAAAACTTGTTTTTCTCTGACGGTGGGTCAAGCCTGCCGGATTTTTTCCAAAGCATTGAACCGATAAGTACCAGAATCAAATCAAGAATGATTAACCCGATAGTCCACATATTAATAATGCTTTCTTCGGCACGGACAGCTTGTAAGATAAAGCGTATGGCAAATATCTGAGCCACAATCGCCCCAATCCACAACAAAGCGGCAAAAATGCGTAACTGAGTTGCTTTTCCTTTTGCCTCGTCTGTGGCAACAAATTGTTTTTCTTTGTTCATAGTTCTTGTGTATAAATTAATATTGAAACTCAATACAAAAATACACATTTTTGTTAATTAATGCATAAAAAATATACTTTCTGGCTAAAAATAAACGGAAAGTTATAGATTTATTACTACGTTTATTAGAGTTTTTGATATATTATTTTTTATTCCGATATTTTTTATTTATATTCCTCGCAGACCAAATTATTAAAAAAATAATTCAATGATTCAAATCAAAAAATGGGACGACAAAAGCCCGATGACAACACAAAATTTTGAAGCAGTTAATCAGTTCTTATATGAATATCTGCAAGAATATGGCGACCCGAAAGAGGATATTGCCAAGGCAATGCGTTATTCTTTGAACCAGACAGACCGCGAAACCGGCGGTTTTGTACTCACAGCTTACAATAATGACGAACTGGTCGGAGCTACGGTAATCAACGAAACAGGAATGCAGGATTACATTCCGGAAAATATTCTGGTTTATATCGCCACGCACCCACAGCACAGAGGAAAAGGTATAGGTAAATCGCTGATGCAGGAGGCTATTGAACAATGTAAAGGAGGTATCGCATTACATGTTGAACCCAATAATCCGGCAAAGAAATTGTACGAAAAATTAGGATTTACGAATAAGTATCTCGAAATGAGGTATGTAAAATAATGCCATGGCTTATATCACTTTAAATAAATCAAAACTTAAATATAACTACGATAAACTATCCGGATTTTTTTCTGAGAAAAACATAGAATGGTCGGCTGTGACTAAGATTCTGTGTGGAAACAAACTGTTTCTTGAAGAAGTTATCAAATTGGGAATAACGAATTGTTCGGATTCGCGGATTTCCAACCTGAAAAAAATCAAAGAAATTTGTCCCGAAGCCCAGACTTTGTATATCAAACCACCAGCAAAAGGCGTGATTGAAGATGTGGTTAAATATGCCGACATCAGCCTGAATACGTCGATTTATACCATTAAAAAACTTTCTGAGGAAGCTCAGAAACAGGATAAAGTGCACAAAATTATCATTATGATTGATTTAGGCGAACTCCGGGAAGGTGTGATGCGGGAAGATTTTATCAAATTCTATGAATCAATTTTCCAGCTGAAAAACATAGAAGTAATTGGTTTGGGAACGAATTTATCTTGTCTGTATGGCGTTTTACCTAATTCTGACAAGCTCATACAGTTATGTTTGTATAAACAGCTGGTGGAGTATAAATTTAACCGGAATATCAAATTTATATCCGGTGGCTCGTCGGTAACCATACCATTGGTCGAGCAGGATATTCTGCCCAAAGGCGTGAACCATTTTCGGGTTGGAGAAACTTTGTTTATGGGCACGAACGCTTATGATGGTTCGCCGTATAAAACATTGGAACAGAATGTTTTTAAGCTATATGCCGAGATTATAGAATTGTACGAAAAACCGATTGTGCCAAGTGGCGAAATGGGAACAAATCTTGAAGGCGACACGGTCGATTTTAACGATGATGACATCGGCAAAACGTCCAATCGGGCATTGATAGATATCGGAATTCTGGATATTGATGCTAATCATCTCGAAACTACCGACAAAACTATCAAAATTGCAGGAGCAACCTCCGACATGATTGTTCTGGATTTAGGCAGCAATGAAAATCGTTATAAAGTAGGAGACACCGTCGAATTTACAATGGATTATATGGGAATTGTCCGGATAATGAATTCAAAATATATTGAGAAAAAAATAGTTTAACTTTTTTGGAAAATAAATTTACCAAAACAGCTTGTGAGTTCAATCACAAGCTGTTTTTTTTAGAAAATTTCGCTATCTTGCCTTGTTAAATTATGCTTATGAAACATCTATTTACTTTTTACCTTTTACTTATTTCAGCTTTTGTGTTTTCTCAAAATTATGAGAATCAATGGAATGAAGTCTATCGATACGAATTAAATAAACATTATAAAACTGCTAATGAAGAGGTTCTGAATATTTACCATCAGGCGGTGGCGGATAGGAACGACCGTGAAATCGTTAAAACATTTTTTTACCGGAATAAATTCAGGTCATATTTGGAAATAACTGATTCTGAAAAAGTTATTCAGGATATTGAACAAGAAATTAATCACGCTATTACCATTTACGTTATTATTTTAAAGGTAATGATGCTTCAACAAATTTCTTTATAGATTATCTTCCGGCAGGCGAATATACTTTGTGGTATCGGGTAAAAGTCAATAATACCGGAATCTTTACTGACGGACTAACCACGATGCAAAGTATGTATGCACCGCAATATCAGGCACATTCCAAAGGCGATGTGATTGAAGTTCAGTAGAGAGAAGAAGATATTTCTAACACAAAAAAAATCCCGCAATTTGCGGGATTTATTCTTTATATAACTAAAAATTATCTTGCGATATTTACAGCTCTGGTTTCACGGATAACGGTAACTTTTACCTGCCCCGGATAAGTCATTTCTGTTTGGATTTTATGCGAAATCTCAAATGACAGACTGGACGCCATCTCATCAGAAATTTTATCACAATCAACGATAACTCTCAGTTCTCTACCGGCCTGGATAGCGTAGGCATTTTTCACACCGTTGAATCCGTAAGCGATTTTTTCCAAATCATTCAAACGTTGGATATAAGAATCAAGAACTTGTCTTCTTGCTCCCGGACGAGCTCCCGAAATCGCATCACAAACCTGAATAACAGGCGATATCAATGAAGTCATCTCAATTTCGTCGTGGTGGGCACCGATAGCGTTACATACTTCCGGTTTTTCGCCATATTTCTCAGCCCATTGCATACCCAACAATGCGTGAGGAAGTTCGCTTTCGCTTTCCGGTACTTTTCCGATATCGTGCAACAATCCGGCACGTTTGGCTAACTTTACGTTAAGTCCCAGTTCGGCTGCCATAATTCCACATAGTGAAGCAACTTCTTTAGAGTGTTGCAAAAGATTTTGCCCGTAAGAAGAACGGTATTTCATTCGTCCGACTACTTTAATCAATTCAGGGTGCAAACCGTGAATACCTAAGTCAATTACAGTTCTTTTACCTATGTCAATAATTTCTTCTTCGATTTGTTTCTGCGTTTTAGCCACCACTTCTTCGATACGTGCCGGGTGAATACGCCCGTCGGTAACCAATCGGTGTAAAGATAATCTGGCGATTTCTCTGCGGACAGGGTCAAAACAGGAAAGAATGATAGCTTCCGGTGTATCGTCCACGATGATTTCTACGCCTGTTGCGGCTTCTAAAGCACGGATATTCCGTCCTTCACGCCCGATAATGCGTCCTTTCACATCGTCCGATTCGATATTGAATACCGATACACAGTTTTCGATAGCTTCTTCTGTTCCGACTCTCTGTATGGTGTTGATAATGATTTTTTTAGCTTCTTTTTGTGCGGTTAATTTAGCTTCTTCAATAGTGTCCTGAATTAAAGACATGGCAGAAGTTCTCGCCTCTTCTTTCAGGCTTTCGATTAGTTGGTTTTTCGCTTCTTCGGCTGATAATCCTGCGATATTTTCTAATTTTTCAACTTGCTCTCGGTGTGATTTTTCAACTTCCTGCTGTCTTTTTTCCAGGATTTCTAATTTGTTTTGGTAATCTTCAGCGAGCTGTTCGCTTTGCTCATTAGCCTTTTTGGTTCTTGATAACTCTTGTGATAGCTGAGATTCTTTGTCTTTAACCCGTTTTTCTGCTTCGCTGATTTTTTTGTTTTTTGAAAGAATTACCTTCTCGTGTTCAGCTTTTAGTTCAATAAATTTCTCTTTGGCTTGAAGAATTTTTTCCTTTTTGATAGCTTCTCCTTCGCTTTGTGCCTCTTTTATAATTGTTTTGGCTTCTCCTTTTGCATTTTTCAGGATAGATGATGCGTTGTTTTTTTCCAGATATTTGGCAATCGCGAATCCGATTCCTGTACCAACGATGATACCTGCAATAATAAATATAATTGTTCCAGTGTCCATAAATTAATTAATGTTTAATATAAATAAAAAGCCCACATTAGTCTGGTTGTATAAACTCTGTAAAAACAGGTTTTGAGTTATCTTGCTGCTCAAGGATCCATACGAAATGGCGTGCTTTTACAACAAAGTTTCACTCATTTTAATTGATTTGTGTTGAGTTTATCAAACGATATCTAATGTGAGCAGTAACCTTCCAAATCAGGATATAGAGTCCTGATTTTATTTATTTTCTTGAAAAAAACGTTCTAAATTTTCATTCAATCGTTCCAGTCGTTCTGTGTTTTCCTCTACTTCCTGATTCTCTGCAATCTGCGTATGGATTGATTGGGTGGCAAATTGAAGAGCACACATCGCCAAAACATCTTGTTTGTCTCTGACGGCATAGTTTTCTTCATATTGCTTAATCATTGTATCGATTCTCTTAGCAGCATCTCTCAGGCTTTCTTCCTGAGTTTCGCTGGTAACAGTAAGCGGATATACTCTATCTGCAATCGAAATTTTTATTCTTAATTTTTCTTCCATAGCTCCTTGTTAATCAGAAAGCTGAGCGATACAATGGTCAATTTCTCTAACGAGTGAATTTATTTTTAGTTTCGTTTCTCTTTTGTATTCGTCACTACCCAACAAAGCGTTCGAGGCTTTTAAGCTTTCAATCTGACGGTTCAGCTCATTTTGCTTTTCCGCTAACACATTGTTTGCTTTTTTTTCGGCTTCGAGCATTTCGCTCAACGCTTTTTTTTCGCCTTTCAGTTGCTTTATGTCGTGCAAAAGTCGTTCAAATTTCACTTCCAGTTCAGCCGTTATGTCTGTCAATTTGCTCATTATTCTGCGGACTTATTGCTAACACAAATTTAAAACAAAAATCCTGAATATGAAATAAAAAATGTTTTAAAATTAGGAAAACGCCATTTCCGAAAAAAATGAGTATATTTCTGCTTCCAAATAAATTGTTGTAAAAATGAAAAAATTAGTGTGTTTTTTGACTGCGTTATTGCCATTTTATTTTGCCTATTCACAAACAGATTTTTCTTCACATTTTGCGGATAAATTATTTCTGAATGGTACTTTTGGCGAACTGCGTTACAACCATTTTCATGCCGGTTTGGATATTTCCACCAATCGAAAAACGGGACAACCCATTTATGCCCCTGCCGACGGAACAGTTAACCGGATTAAAGTGAGTCCGTTTGGTTACGGAAAGGCTTTGTATATTAAGCATAATGACGGTTATACAACGGTTTACGGACATTTGGAAAATTATGCCGGAGCAATCGAAAAATATGTAAAAACCAATCAGTATGATAAAGAATCTTATGAAATTGAACTTTTTCCGTTATTAAACGAATTGCCGGTCAAAAAAGGCGATTTGATTGCTTATTCCGGAAATACCGGAGGTTCAGGTGGGCCGCATCTGCATTTTGAAGTACGTGATACATCTACTGAAGATATTTTGAATCCGTTGGATTTTGGTTTGGATTCATTGGTTGATGATTCGCAAAACCCGAAACTCAACGGTGTGCGGGTCTATCCGATAGGCGACGAAGTAGTCGTAAATGGCATAACCCAACCTTTTGAACTGACAATTAAACGAACTGCTGACGGAAGTTATCTTGCTCAACCTGTTTATGCTAACGGAAAAGTTGGTTTTGCGATAGATTCTTACGATACTGCCGAAAACAGCTATGCTAAATATGGGTTGTACAGCCTGGAGCAAAAAGTGAATGGAAAAACTAACTTCCTGATGGTTTTCGACCGTTTTGCGTTTAACGAATCACATTTTATCAATCAGTTTGTTGATTATTCGTTTTATAACGAAACCTCGCGAAAATATCAGAAGACTTTCTTTCAAGGTGATTTTAATTTACAACTACTGAAAAAACATACTAATCAAGGAATTATCGAACCGGAACCGGGCAGAACCTACAATGTGAATATCGCTATGAAAGATTATTCCGGTAATACGACCGAGTTAAATATTCCGCTGATTTATAAAGAACAACAAAGTATTCCCGTCAAAAATGATGGTAAATATATCGACTATCTTCGTGATTATATTCTGGAAGAAAATAACGTCACAATAAGCTGGGACGCCAATACCTTTTATGATGATGCTTATCTCGATTTGCATTTTGAAAAGGACAAAGTAAAACTACATCGGGATAATATTCCGTTACAAAAAAACATAACTATTCGTTTTGATATGTCGGATAATTCCGAAATTAATAAAGAAAAAGCCTTTATTGGTCGCGTGGATAACGGCAAAGTTAAATTTTATAAAACATGGAAATCCAACAAAAATATGTTTCAAATCAGAACCAAAAATTTAGGTACATACGAAATTGTAGAAGATTTGATTCCTCCAACGATTGAATGGGCGTCTGAAAATAAAGAATTTGAAAAAAAAGGGAAACTTGTGGTGAAAATAGATGATGATTTGTCTGGTATTGACACTTATGAAGGATTTATCAATGACAAATGGGCATTGTTCGAGTACGATTACAAAACCAAAGAGCTGATTCATCATTTGGCAGACGGTGTTGCACACGAAGGGGCAAATAATCTTCTGATAAAAGTTGCCGATAATGTTGGAAATAATACTATTTTTGAAACAGAATTTGTTGTTAAATAAAAACACGATAGTTTGAAAAAAATATTTTTAATCCTCGTATATACGTTTATCTGCCAAACTGCCATAGCTCAAACCGCAAGAGTTAAAGGGGTGGTGCTTAATGAAGAAGACCGGGTTTTGTCGGAGGTTTTGGTTAGGGCTAATCAAACCAGTATCGTTACCAATGAGAATGGTTTTTATTTGCTGAATGTGCCGGCAGAACAGGAAATTACGCTGGAATTCAGTCATTCATTTTACCAGAAAATTGAAATTAAGCTGAATTTAAAAAGAAATGAAGACTATGAGCTCAATATCCGAATGGGAGAGATTTCTGAGCAGTTGGAAGAATTGGTTATTGACAACAGCAATAACAACGCAGCAGACGGAAAAACCATTATCAATCCTGATGTTATCCGTAGAATTCCGGGAGCCAATGAAGGTGTGGAAAATCTTTTGAAAACCTTGCCGGGAGTTAATTCCAATAATGAGTTATCGACAGGATACAATGTTCGTGGCGGAAATTTTGACGAAAATCTGGTGTATGTTAATGAAATTGAAGTGTATCGTCCGTTTTTGATTCGTTCAGGGCAACAGGAAGGATTGAGTTTTACCAACACTTCGATGATTAGTAATGTGAATTTTTATGCGGGTGGTTTTCAGGCAAAATATGGAGACAAAATGTCTTCTGTATTGGACGTAACTTACCGCACGCCCAAACAATTTGCTCTGGCGGCAGAAGCTAGTTTTTTGGGAGGTAGTCTTACCGCAGATTTGGTCTCTAAAAACAGAAAATGGTCGGCTATTACCGGAATCAGATATAGAAATAACGCCTTGTTGGTGAAAACACAAGAGGTTGACGTAGATTACAATCCGCAGTTTCTTGATTTTCAAACCATGATTAATTATCACGCATCTACCAAATGGGAGTGGAGTTTTCTCGGAAATATTTCCAGAAATGTGTATGATTATAACCCGAATTATGCCCAAGTGAACATCGGTACTATCGACAAGCCTCTGGCTGTTTTGATTAATTATGACGGGCAGGAGCAGGATACTTACCAAACGTTTTTTGGTGCGATAAAATCGACTTACAAAGCGAGTGATAAAAATACTTATAAGTTGATTGCGTCAACCTATCACACCAAAGAGCAGGAATATTACGATATTATGGGAAGATATAGCATCGGTGAGATAGATACCGACCCGAATTCGAGTACTTATCAGCAGGTTTTGTATCCGACAGGATTGGCGATGCAACTGAATCATGGGCGTAATGATTACGATGCGTTGATTGCCAATCTGAATATCAAAGGACAACACGATATTAATGGTCACGAAATCGAATGGGGCGTAAAATATACCGCAGAAGATATTCGGGACAGACTGGTAGAATGGGAAATGGTCGATTCAGCCGGATTTTCTATTCGTCCACCTTTTGAGCAAGTTATCAATAATCAGCCTTACGACCCGTTTGTTGGCGAAATTGCTCCGTATCAAAGCGTGCGTGCGACCAATTTTGTAAAAATTAACCGTTTGAGCGGATTTGCTCAATGGAGTTACCGCACAGCATTGGGTGACCATGAATTGTGGCTAAATGCCGGAGCCAGAGTACATCACTGGCAGGTCGATGTGCAGAATGGCGGAACTTCTTCGCAAACCGTAGTTAGTCCAAGGGCACAAATCGCCATAAAACCCGATTGGGAAAACACTGATATGTTGTTCCGTTTGTCGGGTGGAATTTACTATCAACCTCCCGGATACCGAGAGTTGAGACGATTTGACGGAAGTATTAACGAATCGGTAAAAGCACAGCAATCGGCACAAATCGTGTTGAGCAACGATTATAGTTTTGCCGTTGGCGAAACACCGTTTAAATTGGTCAGTGAGGTATATTACAAAAACCTGACCGACGTGAATACCTACACATTGGAAAATGTCCGTATCAGATATATGGCAGATAATCTGGCGACAGCCTATGTGTACGGGGCTGATTTTCGGTTGAATGCTGAGGTGGTTCCCGATACCGAATCATGGATTTCATTCGGTTACCTGAAATCGGAAGAAAACTATGACGGCAGAGGAAATATTGCCCGACCGACCGACCAGCGATTGAAATTCGGGTTGATGTTCCAGGATTATATGCCGGCAATTCCGAATCTGAAAATGTATTTGAATTTGGTTTACAATACTGGTTTACCGGGTGGCTCGCCGTCCTATGCCGACCCTTATCTGTATCAGCACAGGCTGAATGATTACCGCAGAGCCGATGTCGGGTTTTCCTATGTTTTCAAAGATGACAAATTTGGCACAGACAAAGCGTGGCTGGACAATTTTAAAGAGCTGACACTTGGTTTTGAAATATTTAATTTGTTTAATAACACCAATGCGATTACCAACACATGGGTAAGAGATGTATATTCCAAATCAATGTATGGCATTCCGAACCGTATGACGATGCGTATGTTTAACCTGAAAGTATCGGCAAGGTTGTAACGCCTTGTTTGCTATGCTGACGAAGGAAAGTCTATGAATAGGTTCCTACGGAATGACGGAATTGCGTGTAATATTTTGTGGTAAAGCAGTATAGAAAAAACTGTGTTAATTTGCGTAATCCGTGGCAAAAAAATAAATTTTAAACAGATTCTTCGTATATTTGAGAGTCTGTTTAAATTTGTATTTAGGTTATTTTTGAAGCAGAACAAGGCAAATTTTCACAAGGATAGCAAGGCTATCGTTTTAAAATTTAACGCGGTTATGACCAAAAAGAAGCATAAACAAATTATTAGATAGATTTTAAACAGGCTCTGAATAGACATAAATTTGATTTTTATGAATGTAAGTAAAGTTTTAGCGGTTTTATGTTTGATGCTGGCGTTTACGTCGTGCAATAAAGAAGAAGAGAAACCCAAAGTAAGCTACGAGAACCAGCCGGAAGAAGAGGCTATTTATCAAAAGATAGATTCCACCGATGTAAAAATTGCCGATTTACCCGTTCATTTGCCGGGAACAGATTTTTTATTGCACCCCGTTGGCGATGTGCGTGTGTATTCGAGCAACAGCACGAGATACGGCAGTTCGAAATCCGGAAAATCATATAGCTTTGCGGTGTCTAATTACAGCTATCCGGAAATCACGGGTTATATGTCCAATTTGCTGATACAACACAAAGATTCTGCAAATTTGCATTTGCTGTCAGACAATCGAATGTTGATAAAATCGATTGTTTATCTGGATAAATTGACGGAAAAAACAAATAAAAAAATATTGGTATATCAGGTGGTTGACAGAGACACCAACCGCGACGGAAACTATGATTCCAATGATATTCTCGCCTTATATATTTCGACTATTGACGGTAAAAACTTTACCAAACTGACCGACGAATACCAGGAATTAATTGATTTTAATGTTATCGAAACCCAGAAAAGGCTTTATTTCAGGTCGGTGGAAGACAAAAACAAAAACGGAGCTTTTGACAATAACGACAAACTGAATTATTACTATGTCGATTTGCTCAGCGAAGATTGGAAGAAAACGCCTTATCAACCAGTAGATTAACGTTTTTGTTAAAAATAGTTTGCCGAACCAAAAAAGCTCTTTATCTTTGTAAAAGAATTAAGTAAACAACAAAGTTCTTAATAATTCTTACCAAAAAATAAAACAGATGTAGAAAGGCATATTTCTTTGTCGGACTACAATAATGATAGTTGTGTTGTTAAGGTATGCAAATGCCTTACAGGTTTAGTAGTTAAACCAATGAAAAGCTTTCCTTTGGGGGGCTTTTTTGATTTTATACTTTTTAGCGGTATCTTTACTTAACTCAAATTAACAATTCACTTAGCATGAAAAATATTTTACTTATTGTTTTTACTCTTTTCACAAGTTTGCAGTTAATGGCACAAGACCCGAATATTACGCAAAAAGCAGAACCTAAGGAAGGAGTAGATAAGTTTAGAGAAGAATTTAGTAATAAATTAGATACATCTTCAGTACCGCCAGGTGTTGTAGAAATATCATTCAAGTTAAAATTTGTAGTAGAAAAAGACGGTTCTTTGACACCAATAGAAGTGTCGAGCAACGAATATGGTATTGGTAAGCAAGCAATGCGTATAATAAAAACCATGCCTAAATGGAATCCAGCTTGGCAAGATGGAAAAGCAGTTCGCACAAAATTTACATTTCCTGTTCATATTCAATTATCTGATGATGTAGAAAGTTTTGCAGCAAATTTGACTGACAATGAGTTGAAAGAATATAGGGAATTGTTACAAAGTAAACTTATTGAAACACCGGTATTTGAATTGAGTTGCTATCAATGTGAACTTACAGAAAAAAGAGGAAATAATTTTATGGTTTCTGGTCAGGATAATTATGCAAAATATGCGATATTTATTCTGGATGAAAATGAACGGTCAAATAAAGAAATAATAGAGGCGACTGTCAGTAAAGGTGTAAGCGACCCAAACATAACATCATATGAAACTACAATTTTAGGAAAAAAAGCATTTGGATATTTGTCTTTTGAAAACAACAATAAAGGCACGTTAAAAACACGTGCAGAGTATATAAACACTGGTGGATATTTTATATTAATATTCAATGTTTCCTCCGATGAAAACGTAAGCGATGTTATGAACAATCAACTAAAATCATCATTAAAACTTAAAAATAACTAAAACCAAATCCTACTTTTCAAATGATTTATATTAAGTTAATTAACGCTATTAAAATTTCAATTTATATATGAAAACCATCTTAGTTATTATTTTATCACTTTTTGCGGTTGTACCACTCATTGCACAAGAGTCAACAGAGGTGGATAACAAGATTTATCGATTTACTCAAACGAAGGCAATGCCAAAAGAAGGGTTAACTGCTTTCCACAAAACATTTATAAGTAAATTCAAATCAGAAGGATTAACAACCGCTGAAACTGAATTAAATTTGATGTTAGAATTTGTTGTAGAAAAAGACGGCACTTTTACCAATATACGTCTGATTAAAGGTGACGAAGAAGCGCACCAAGAAGCAATCCGTGTTTTAAAAACAATGCCAGCCTGGACACCCGCTACACATGACGGAAAAGCGGTTCGGTCAATATACGTATTACCCATTAAGCTTATTCTTAAAAATAATGTGAAAGAAGATCAATCCATAAGAAGCTCAACAACAAAAGTTGAAACTGATTTTTTTGAATTTGAATGTAATCAATGCAGTATTCGTGAAACTGGGATGAGTACAGTAAGTTATATAATTGATAATGAATATAATGTGTCGGAGTTTCGGATTGATTTTACTCAGGTTTCTGAGGATATAATTAACAGTTTTGGCGATGATATAGATGAAATGCTCGATCAAGTGATATTCGATGAAATTAATGGAGATCCCGATATAACTTTTAAGGATATTAGATTTTTGAATATGTCTATCAAAGAATTTGGCGCCTATTCTTCTGGATTAAGATATCCATATGAACAAGTTGTTTTTTTCTACAAAAATGGGTATATTGTTAGTATTTGTGCATCGGCTTCTACTCGTGAATTAGCTGTGAAAAATATGAATACCCTAAAACAAACCTTTAAGCTCAAAATCTAAAACCAAATCCCAGAATTTGTCCACACCACATGAATAAAAATCCCCAATAAAACCATACAAAACACAAATTTGACAAAAGTTGATGCCAAAAATCCGATAAACGACCCTGTTGCTGCTTTCCACGCCCGCTTGGAATCACTACTGTCGTAAATCAGCTCGCCAATCAATGCACCCACAAACGGTCCTATGATAAAACCCAACGGAATCGGAGCGAAAATCCCGACAACCAACCCGATATTGGTTCCCCAAATGCCATATTTACTGCCGCCAAAGCGTTTCGTTCCTTGTGCCGGAATCACATAATCGAGAATAACAATAATCAGTGTAAGGACGAATGTAATGCCCAAAATCCAATAGTTAAAATCAATGCCAGCAGTGGTGTACAAAATCAACAGACCAATCCAGCTGAGAGGAGGTCCGGGCAAAGCGGGTAGAAGACTTCCGGCAATTCCTGCCAGAATGAATAATAAACTTATAATCAGGATAAAATATTCCATTTTTATTTTTCGTATTTTTGACGAATAAATATAAGTAATTTTATGAAGCAAATTTTACTTTTAGTTTTTTTATCGCTGTTTTTGACAGGTTGCAAAGACCATTCAAAGACTATTCCGGACGAACAGGAACTGCTTCGTAAAGAACTGCATACCATTAACTGGAACGAAGTAGACGTTTATCCGACATACGAAAACTGTGATACGATCATAGATACACAGAAAAATCTGGCATGTTTTTTTTATATTTTTAATGAAGATATCAGCAGTTTGCTGAAACAGGACTCGCTTTTGCAAACCCGGAAATTTCATTCAGTGGACAGCCTGCCAATTGAAGTAACGGTTTATCCGAATGCCGCTGTCGAATTGAAACTACATAGAGAAAACAATAAATTTGAACAGGAAACAGCTGGAACAATCGATAGTCTTCTGTTTATCAAATCGGCACAGTTGCAGCCGGTGCAACCCGCTATCAAAAGAGATGTTCCGGTAAAAACAAAATTTTTAGTCAAAGTCGGCATTCATTAAATAATATGACTACACCTACAGAAAAAATCATTTTGGGTATCGACCCCGGGACAACAATTATGGGTTTTGGACTCATTAAAGTGGTCAAAAAAGAAATGGAATTTATCCAGCTCAACGAATTGAATTTGTCTAAGCTGGGCGACCATTACGTGAAACTCAAGAAGATTTTTGAACGGACGATTGAACTTATTGATACCCATCACCCCGATGAAATCGCTATTGAAGCCCCTTTTTTTGGTAAAAATGTGCAATCTATGTTGAAGTTGGGTAGGGCACAGGGTGTGGCGATGGCGGCAGGATTATCCCGTCAGATTCCGATTACGGAATACGAACCAAAAAAAATAAAAATGGCGATTACTGGCAACGGAAACGCCAGCAAAGAACAGGTTGCCAAAATGTTGCAACAACTACTCAATTTGAAAGAATTGCCCAAAAACCTCGATTCTACCGACGGATTAGCAGCAGCGGTGTGCCACTTTTTTAATCAGGGAAAACCCGGCAAAGAGAAAAACTATTCAGGTTGGGCAGCTTTCGTCAGCCAAAATCCAAAACGAGTGAAGTAATGGCAGGAATTTATATCCACATTCCGTTTTGCCGAAAGGCTTGCCATTATTGCGATTTTCATTTTTCCACGTCGTTGAAGCACAAAGATGATATGATTGATGCCTTGGTAAAGGAAATAGAGTTGAGAAAATTTGAATTGAACGGTGAAAACATCGAAACTGTTTATTTCGGAGGCGGAACACCAAGCGTTTTATCGGTAGAAGAAATCAACAAAATATTAGATGCTGTCGGACGGAATTTTACGATGATTGGTAATCCGGAAATTACTCTGGAAGCCAACCCGGACGATTTGTCTAAAGAAAAAATAAAAGAACTATCGCAAACACCGATTAACCGATTAAGCATCGGTGTACAATCATTTTTTGATGACGATTTACTGTTGATGAATCGTTCGCATAATGCACAAAATGCGTATGAAAGTGTGGCAGAAGCACGTAATTATTTTGATAATATTACCCTCGATTTGATTTACGGTATTCCGGATATGTCGGTAGAAAAATGGGAGGCCAACATTAGCAAGGCATTGGAGCTAAAAGTTCCGCATATTTCGAGTTATGCTTTGACGGTAGAACCGAAAACCGCTTTGCAACATTTGATTCAACAAGGTAAAATCTCGTCGCCGGACGATGGGTTGGCTCATGAACATTTTTTGCATTTGGTAAAAACTTTAGAAGCCAATGGTTTTGTACATTATGAGTTGTCTAATTTTGGTTTACCTGATTATTTTTCGCAGAATAATTCCGCTTATTGGCAAGGGAAAAAATACCTGGGCATAGGACCTTCTGCACACAGTTTTGACGGAATTTCACGTTCGTGGAATGTAGCGAATAATGTGCGTTATATTCAGCAAATCCAGGAAGGAGTTTTGCCGTCCGAAAAAGAATATTTGAGTTTGCCCGACCGATACAACGAATATGTAATGACTGGATTAAGAACAATTTGGGGCGTTTCATTGAAAAAAATCCAAACCGATTTCGGGCAGGAATATGAAATTTATCTGCTCAAAAATGCTCAGAAATATATCCAATCCAATCAATTAATTATAGCAAACGGCTGTCTGAAAACCACCTTACAAGCTAAGTTTTTTACTGACGGTATTGCCAGTGATTTGTTTTGGTTAGCATAAATTTTTAGGTAAAATGTCTTTATATTTGACTAAACAAAAAAATGAAAATATGCCGGTAATCAGAGAAGTAAACGGAAAATTCCCACAAATACCTGACGATTGTTTTGTGGCGGAAAATGCCACTATTGTCGGAGAAGTTGAAATGGGCGAGGAGTGCAGTGTATGGTTTAATGCGGTTATTCGCGGCGATGTACATTACATCAAAATTGGCAATCGGGTAAACATCCAGGACGGGGCGGTTATTCATTGCACTTACCAAAAGCACCCTACTGTTATTGGTAACAATGTGTCTGTCGGGCACAATGCGATTGTGCACGGTTGTACGATTGAAGATAACGTACTTATCGGAATGGGAGCGATTGTTATGGATAATTGTTTAGTGAAAAGCAATGTAATCATTGGTGCCGGAGCGGTGGTTACGCAAAACAGCGTATTGGAATCATATGCGATTTATGCCGGAATACCTGCCAAAAAAGTAAAAGATTTGGACGCATCAGATTTTTCAGGAGAAATAGAGCGTATCAGTCAAAATTATGTGCTGTATTCGAGTTGGTTTAAGTAGTTAAAAATCCAGAAACGAAACATTTTTTGCCTGTTCGGGTAATAGATTCCGAAGCAGGCTTGCATCTTTGTTGGTATAAAAAAGTTGCTGATGAACAGAAGTTGTATTCATCATCTTATTTTCTTCCAGAACAGTTTTTATCCGTTTGGCGATAGCTTCTCCGGAATCAATGATTTGAACATGTTGAGGTACGATTTTCTTAATTTGATTTTTAAGTAAAGGATAGTGCGTGCAACCCAATACCAGATAATCGATATTCTGAGCAATCATAGGAGTAAGGTAGCTTTGAAGAAGCCCGGTCATCTCAGGGCTGTGTATTTGCCCTGATTCAATTAAACTGACCAAGCCATTGCCTTCTTGTTCAATAATTGTCGTGTTTTTGTATGTTTTGACTACCTGATGAAATGATTGACTGTCAAGCGTGCCTTGTGTGGCAAGAACGCCGATAACGCCGGATTTTGATTGTAGAGCAGCGGGTTTAACTGCCGGTTCTACACCGATAAACGGAATATTATAATTGGCACGGAGATAAGCAATCGCATTGGTGGTTGCGGTATTACAAGCAACTACAATCATTTTGACCGGATAATTTCTAATCAGAAATTCGGTGTTTTTGACAGAAAGTTCGATAATTTCCTGCTGAGACTTTATGCCATACGGTGCATTTTTACTGTCTGCCAGATATACGGTGGATTCATTTGGTAAAAGCCGGTGGACTTCTTGCCAAACAGTTGTGCCTCCTACACCGGAGTCAAAAAAACCAATAAAATGATTGTTTCGCATAATGTTTTGGGGCTTTGTATTCGGGCGGACTTGGATTGAGCGAACGTTCAATTCAGACCGAACTAAGCCAAAGCTAATTTCTATTTGCTAATTTAAAAATAAAAGCCAATAAAGTTGGCTTTTGGCGATTTATATGTACAAGTTTAACTTTATACATAACCCCGCATTTTGCAAAGGCTTTGTTAGCGGTAGTTCTTATTTAATTACCACTTTAATTATATCAGTTTCGATTTTTCTAGGATATAAAATACTATATAGAAACATAAATGGATGAGCTTTTTTCATTATTAAAGTTTCAGGATTATTTATAGAAATTTTAAGTTTTGATAGTTTCAATAAATTAAATTCAAATACTTTAACAGCTCTTTCTCCACCAATATAATCTTGTTTACGTAAACCAAAAAAATCTTTAGATTTTAGATGTATCTTTTCGTTTGTTTCACAATCAATAAGTTCTATCTTTAAATTTTCAAGGTTTTTTATATACCAACCTCCAGTAAAATATATTTGGTAGATTCCGTAACCTAATTCAAATTCAAATGTTTTTTTCTTTAAAAAAAAATGTTTCATTATTTTAGTTTTCTAGGTAAAATTACCGCTAACACAAAAATAAAAAAAAACTGCTCTGTACTGAGAGCAGTTTAAAAGAATATTTTTTATGATTAGTTGATACCTAATTCTTTTTTCACGTCAGCCATTAAGTCCGGACCGTCAGCCATAAGAATACCGCTTCCCATTGTAGAATCCAAAACGAATTTATACCCTTTGGCTCTGGCAACCTTTTGAATAGCTGTAGTAGCTTTTTCCAATACAGGTTTTAGGAGTTCTTCTTGTTTTTTTCCCAATTCACTGTCTGCATTAAGTTCTAATTGTTGTACTCTGTTTTGTAAATCCTGTAATTCCTGCATACGGGTTTGATTGACAGCGTCGCCGGCAGTTTGTTCTTCCTGCTGGAATTTAGTTGCTTTGGTTTGAAATTCTTCTACCATTTGTTGGTAATCCTTAGCAAAACTTTCTCTCATTTTAAGAAGTTGGTCATTAGCAGATTTGTACTCAGGCATCTGAGCTACCAATTCTTGTGCATTGATGTGTGCTATTTCTTGTGCTTGTGATACAAAAGATACAGAAAGTGCTAAAAATGCGGTAAATAATAATTTTCTAAACGTTTTCATTTTCTTTGATTTATTGATATAATTAAGTTTCAAAATTAATTCTTTTTTTCGTTACAAAAAATTTAATTCTTGTTAAGGTTTTCTTTAGCCTCCTCAATGGCTTTCAGACGTTCTTCTTTGTCTTTTTCTCGTTTTTCCTGTGCTGCTTTTCTCTTTTCGAGTATTTCGTTGATTTTGTCCTGGGCACTCTTTTCTTTACTATCGTTGTTGTTGCTGGTTTGTTGTGCAGCGTTTATTTTCTTCTTTCGTTCTTCTTGTTGTTGCTGACGTTTTTTTTGTGCTTCTTCCCGGGCTTTGTTTTTTTTGTCAATCAGTTCCTGCCGTCTTTTTTGTGCTTCTTCTTTTCTTTTCTGGATTGCTTCTTTGCGTTTTCTGATCTGCTCTTCTCTTTTTTGCTGAGCTTCTCTTTTTCTCTTTTCGGCTTCTTGTTGTCGTTTAGAAATAGGGTCGTCAGCTACTTTTTTATTATCTTCGCCTTCTTTTTGATTAAACAATTCCTGCATACGTTCTTCCTGCAAATCTCTTTTGCTACGTTGTCGCAGATAGGCATCCTCTGCTTCGTCCTGTGCTTCGAGTTGGGCGATTTCTTTTTTGGTCAAACGCTCTTTTCTTAGTGAGCGTTCAATTTCTCTGACAATCCGGTCACTGATGTCCACACCTTTTTTGGTATAAAGCAATCCGTTGGTATCATCACTTTTGTCCAACACCATATCGAATTTTCTTTTCTGGGCATAATCGTTGATAATAGCATATATTTTTTCCTGTATCGGTTTTGCCAGATTTATCTTCTGGATAAAATAATCGCCGTCCAGTCCAAAATGCTGATGCTGATAATCAAGTAACTCTTTTTCGAGTAAAGCGATTTCCTCCTCTTTTTCCTCAATAATCTGAGAAGTAAGCAAAGGTCTTTCTAAAGCCAGTTGGTCTTTTTGTTTCTTAATTTCGTTTTTCTTCTTTTGGATTTCAATATCCCATTCTTTGGCTCTTTTTCTCAGTTCCCGGTTTTGCTCCTGGTATTCGGGTACTTTTTTAAGAATATATTCTAAGTCCACTACAGCAATTTTCTCTTTTTGCTGAGCATATATATTTCCTGCCAACAGGATTGATATGAATAAAAAAATACCTTTCATACTTTTGTTATCTGTCAAATAGTGTGCCATTAATGTTTTACAGCTCTCTACCCAAAATGAAGTGCGTCTGCCAGCCGCCTATCTGGTTTGTTCCCGGTGTTTTGTCGAAACCATAACCGAAATCGATTCCTAACAAACCGAGCATTGGCATACTTACTCTGACACCTGCTCCCACAGAACGCTGTACCTTAAACGGATTGTAATTTTTGAAATCTGTATAAGCTGCACCTGCATCAGCAAAAGCCAGAACATAAGCCTTCATCTGAGATTCTAAACTGATAGGATAACGTAATTCAAGTGAGAATTTATTGTACACAGTACCACCTAATCTTCCGTCTGGGGTCAAAGCACTTTCGTCATAACCTCTCAAAGCCACGATATCCCGCCCGTCGAGCGAGTAGTTAATCATACCGCTTCCGCCGAGATAATATCTCTCAAACGGAATTACTCCTCTGTCTTGATTATAAGCACCTAAGAAACCAAATTGTGCAGTCGTTTTCAATACTAATTTATCAAAAATAATCGTGTTGTACCAATCGGCTCTGAAATTAACTTTATAGTATTCTAACCAATTGAATCTTTTTTTATCCAGTTTTGCCTGATCCACCGCTGCATCTCTGTAATCACTAACCGGAAGTCCGTTTTCGTCAAGGTAGCTTCCGACAGGAATGTCTGCACCGGTTACCGGATTGGTTTGTATTTCGGTTGTTTTGATTTTGTATTCTTCCTGATTAGGCAAATCGGCATAATTGATACCGTTAAATAACGAGTACGGCGGACTGAATTTGGCTCCAAGACTGATGCGTGCCCCGGTTGACGGGTAAATAAACGGGTCAATACCACCCACGTTGTCTCTGGTTAAATCTATACCATAAGTAAGATTTCTTGCTGTTCCGTTATTAAATGATATAGAACCAATTCCGTAATTGTCCAAATCATAATGTTGATAGCTCAATGTGTGGGACAATACAAATTTATCGTCCGGAACTGAAAGTCTTTTAGCTATACCTAAACTCACACTCATGATTCCTAATCCTTGGCTGCGGTCAACTCTTCTGGAGCGGTAATCATAGAAATTCTGACGGCTGTATGACACGCTTCCGAAAAGCTGAGTTGGTTTTTTTCTACCAAACCAAGGTTCTTGAAAACTCAAACTATATACCTGAAAATAGGAACTTGCTTGCAAACGCAATGACATTTTTTGAGCATCTCCCATTGGTAAAGGTTTGTAAGCATCTTTGTTAAAAATATTTCTCAAAGAGAAGTTATTCAAAGACACGGCAAGTGTACCGATAAAAGTGTTTCCACCATATCCGCCTTGTACTTCGATCTGGCTTTGCCCGCTTTCGAGTACATTCCAGTTAACATCTACTGTACCGTTGCTCATGTCCTGATTGATTACATCGGGTTGTATTGCCTGAGCGTCGAAAATACCCATTGCACCTAACCGTCTCATACTTTCGATGATTTCTCCACGATTCCACAATTGACCGGGACGCGTAGTTACTTCACGCAAAATAACATAATCATGCGTTTTGTCATTACCGGATACTGTGATGTTGTTATATTTTGCCTGAGGACCTTCAAAGATTCTGAAATCAATATTGATGGTGTCGTTATCGATGCGTTCTACCGGTGTGATTCTCGACCAAAGGTAGCCGTCATTTTGATAAACACTCGTTAGGTTAAAACCTTCGCTGTACATCGGGTCGTCGATTCGTTTTTCGAGTAATACGCCATTATATGTATCGCCTTTTTTGATACCAAAAACTCTGCGAAGATATTGTTCTGTATAGGCTGCATTACCAATAAATCGAATGTCGCCAAAATAATATTTTTTACCTTCTTCAATAGCGATGTCAATTTTCATCGTATTTGATTTCGGCTGATACACGAAAGTATCTTTAAGGATACGGGCATCACGGTATCCTTCTTGCTTATATTTGGTAATGATGTTGGCTAAATCTTCCTCGTATCGGTCTTCGATGAATTTGGACGGTGTGAAAATACGAACCGGGTTAAGAGGACTTTTCTGCTTGGTCTTCTTCATACTTTTACGCAGTTTTCTGTCAGATAATTGTTCGTTTCCGGTAAAGTTAATTGCTGAAATACGAACTTTTTTACCTTTGTCAAAGCGAATCGTCAAGTCGCGTTTTCCCTCGTCGGCTGTTTCTGAAATGTCAATATCAACTTTGGTTTGATAAAAACCGTTTTCCTGATATTTATGTTTGATATGGTTTTCTATATTTTTGAGTAAGTTATTGGTAATTGTTTTACCCTGGCGGCGTTCCTCATCTAGTTTCATCTCTTTGAGTAACTCCTTGGTTTTGTTTTTACCCAGTCCTTCCAATGTTACGTTATTGATTTTTGGCAACTCTTTCAGGCGAAGTTCAAGGTTAATTACATCGCCTTCCACAGATTGTTCGAAAAAATCTATTTCGCTGAACGTACCGATATTCCATAATTTATGGATAGCATTGGAAAGTTGCTCTCCCGGAATGCTGATTTCTTGTCCTTTAACCAATCCCGTGATGGCTTGAATCGTCATTTCGTTGTATTTGACGTTACCGCTGACTGTGATTTTTCCGAGTTTATATTTTTTGATATTATCCGCAATTTCTTTCGGAATACCGTTAGATTCTTCTATAACTGCAAGCGTGTCCTGAGGCTGAGTGATTACCTGTGCGTGTGTTGCTGTCGTAAGTGTTGCAAAAATGAATAGTAGTTGCGAAAATGATATACGGAACATAGTTTGTTTTTAATTAATACCTCTCGTTGTTTATTTTAATTGTTCACTGGTTTTACCGAAACGTCTTTCTCTGTTTTGGTAGCTTTCCAGGGCTTCCATCAGATGCTCTGCCGAAAAATCAGGCCACAGAACATTGGTAAAATAAAGTTCTGCATAGGCAATTTGCCACAGCAAAAAATTACTGATTCTTTGCTCGCCGCTGGTTCGTATAACTAAATCTACGTCAGGCAAATTGCGGGTGTAAAGATGATTATTAATTACCGATTCGTCAATATCTTCAATTGAAATTATATTATTTTTAACTTTGTCAGCAATAAGTTTTGTCGCTCTTGTGATTTCCTCTCTACTACCATAGTTAAGTGCCAGAGTGAGGGTCATTCGCTGATTTTCTTTGGTCGATTCAACTACTTCAATCAGGTTTTTAGCCACAGATTTGGGTAAAGATTCGATATCGCCGATGGTATTGAGCCTGATGTCGTTTTTAGTTAAAGTATTTAACTCTTTTTTCAAAGCTTTGCTCAATAATTTCATTAAAGTATCTACCTCCAGTTTCGGTCTGTTCCAGTTTTCGGTGGAAAATGCAAACAAAGTCAGGTTTTTTATACCTAATCTTGCACAGGTTTCTACCGTTTGTCTTACGGCTTTAGCACCGTTTTCGTGCCCGATTGTACGCAGCAGTCCTTGTTTTTTAGCCCAACGACCGTTGCCGTCCATAATGATGGCTAAATGCTTGGGCAATGCTTCAGGGTTGATATTATTGTTTTGATTCATAATTTTCTACTGGGGTTCACAATAGCAAGGATTACTTCCGAAGGTGTAAGTGATGCTCAATCCGCTGAAAAAATACCAGTCATTGGTGTTTTGGTTGCCAAATCTGTATGCAGAATAGTTGTTGGAAATCGGATTGCTTCCGTCCAGATTGTCTGTGAAAGTATAGCGGAAACCAACTTCGGCACTGATGACGAATTGTTTGTTTATCAATGCTTTTGCACCAAATGACAAAGGAATGGCAAGATTGGTTTTATCTTCTGTTTTAACAGAATTGCCAAAACCGTTAATATATTTTTCTTCATACTGGAAACCGGTAATTCCGGTGTACAGATATGGGGTAAATGTAAACCAGTCGTTGTGCAGGTCAAATTCCAGAAAATTAAATTCCAGTCCCACAGACAATTCGTGTATGGTATTGTCAAAATTCAGTCCTCGTGCTTGTCGCAACGCACTATCAGCTTTGGTGTCATCGCCTGAAATTTTTAGAAAGTTATAATTCACTCTCCATGCGTGTCTTGGGCTTCTGTTCCAGCGATAAATGATTCCGTAACCCACATCTTGCGGGTCGATAAAGTTGGTTTTACCCACATCGCCCACATAGTTTGTTCCGCCTACGGTAACCCCGATTTCATGGATTTGTGCCGATGAATAACCGGCAGTTAAAACCGCCAATGTCAAAATAATATGTCTGATATAAATTCTCATGAACTTGCAAATATAATAATGTTATCTACAAAATGTATGCTCTTTTTGTCAAAATATGTAATTCAGAATCTGTTTAAGCTTTCTTGGTTGTTCCCGAAAGCTTGGTTTTCCAGAACTTTATTGCTACATAAATAAACGTAAAATCAATCTGTTTATTGTCAATTCCTTTTATCTTCGCCCCAAAGCAATTTTTTTCTCAGTGTTTTGAGGAAGCTCACATTCGGGAATTCTACCATATTAACGGTGTGTGGTGCCAGTGAAATCTCAATCATCGTATCATTGTTTAATGCCTGAGTTTCAGAATCCAGCGAAATCAAAAACTGTGGTTCCCGGCCGTCTATTTTCATTTTTATTTTACTTCGGTCGTTGATAATTAACGGTCGGGTAGTGAGGTTGTGCGGTGCGATTGGTGTGATAACCAAACAATTGGAATCTGGTGTGATGATTGGACCACCGCAACTCAGCGAATATCCTGTTGAACCGGTTGGTGTGGAAATAATAATTCCGTCCGACCAATAAGTTGCCAGAAATTCGTCGTTAATATAGGTTTCGATAGAAATCATCGAAGTAGTGTTTTTTCTGGAAATCGTAATTTCATTCAGGGCAAAATTGATTTCAAAAGGCGAAATTTTCTCGTCCGGCGAATCCAGTTGCAGCAATGTTCTCCGGGACAATGTATATTGATTTTTGAACAGCAGCGGAATCACTTCGTCGATTTCGTTTTGCTGCACATTTGCGAGGAAACCTAATCTGCCGGCGTTAATCCCGACTACTGGCGTGTTTTTGCTTTTGATAAAATTTGCTGCACGCAACATCGTTCCGTCTCCACCGATACTCACAAAAAAACTGAGGTCTTCCGGTAAATCATTATGTCCGGTAAATGTTTCGTAAGATTTCGTAATAACATTTTCCTTAATAAGCATGTCGAAATAATTTTTTTCAAAAATCACTTCCCCGTTGCGTTGCTCGATGGCAAACAGCAAATTGCTGATAATCTCTTTGTTAGATGCTTTATATTTTTGTGCGTACAGAGCAAATTTCATAGCTTAAATATTTAGGTATTTATCCAGATATTCCGACCGGTCTTTGAGTTCATTCAGGAATTTATCTTCCCGGTGTTCCGAAATCACGTCATAATTATATCTTCGGAAAGTCTGAATAATTTCATTAATCTGAAAACCAACGAATTTCAGTGTAATACGGATATTGTTTCCCGAGATTTGCGTGGCAATAATTCCCAGAATTTTACCGCCGTTGGATTCCACAATTTGTGAAATCTGGCTGAAACTGTAATCATAGATGTCTTTTTCGATGACCAGCATAGAGCCTTCTTCCCGAACAAAAGGCATTTCGGTAAGCTGTTCCAACACATCATTGCGAGTGGTGTAACCAAGGTATCGCCGGTTCTGGTCGATGATTACGCTGATGTCTGATTCATTTTTCAGCATCATTTCGATAGCTTCCAGCAAAGTGAAGTTTTCATCGAGATGAAAAGGGCTGAGAATATCCAGATGATTTTCAATCAAATCATCATCGGCGAGACAATGAATATCTTCTGCCGAAAAATTTCCGACAAAATACTGGTTATTAATTACAGGTAAATAACTCCATTTGTGCTTGCGAATCATAGCTTTAGCTGACCGTAAAGATGTTTTTAAGCCAGGCATTTCGATGTCGTTTTTGATATCAGATAGTGTCTTTTGCATCAGATTGTTTACAATTACTTATGCAAAATAACCAAAATAATACCAAAAACACTCTACATGTTTGTATTTTTGTACGATAAATTATTTGTTATGACGAAATTATCCGTAAATATCAACAAAATTGCGACCCTGCGAAACGCCCGTGGCGGCGATTATCCGAACGTGGTGCAGGTAGCTAAAGACGCACAACGTTTTGGTGCGGAAGGAATAACTATCCACCCCAGACCCGACGAACGACACATTCGTTATCAGGACGCCCGTGACTTGAAAGAAGTTGTTTATACCGAATTTAATATCGAAGGTAACCCGATTCCGTCATTTATTGATTTGGTATTGGATTGTAAGCCTGCTCAGGTAACTTTGGTCCCTGATGCGGTAGATGCGATTACTTCTAATGCTGGCTGGGACACGATTACACACCGTTCTTTTTTACAGGAAGTAATTGACGAATTCAAACGAAATGGTATACGTACGTCCATTTTTGTTGACCCAGACAAGAAAATGATTGAAGGGGCTTTGGCAACCGGCACCGACAGAATTGAATTATACACCGAAGAATTTGCCCGGCAGTTTGGTTTGGGGAATAAAGAGGCGGTTCAGTCTTATGCTGCGTGTGCTACGTTGGCAGGCGAGTTAGGCTTAGGTGTAAATGCCGGACACGATTTAAGTTTGGATAACATTGAATATTTCAAGCAAAATATCCCGAATTTGCTGGAAGTTTCGATTGGTCATGCGTTAATCAGCGAATCGATTTATTTAGGCTTAGAGAATGTAATTAATATGTATAAAAGAAAACTGAGCTGATATGGATTTATTATATTCAAAAATAATCGGAGAGGGCAGACCAATGGTTATTCTGCATGGTTATCTGGGTATGTCAGACAATTGGAAAACCCTGGGGAATGATTTTGCTGAAGCTGGTTTTCAGGTGCATTTGTTGGATTTGAGAAACCACGGACGCAGTTTTCACAGTATGGATTTCAGTTATACATATATGATGCAAGACGTGGTAGATTATTGCACTTATCATCAACTGAAAAATATTGTGCTAATCGGACATTCAATGGGCGGAAAAGTAGCGATGTTGACCGCTTGTGAATATCCGGATTTGGTAGAAAAGCTGATTGTAGCTGATATTTCGCCGAGAGAATACGAGCCGCATCACCAGGAAATCATGCAGGCTCTGAATGCAGTTGATTTCAGTCAGATTTCTTCTCGCAAAGAAGTGGAAAATACCATGAGTCTATATATTAAGGAGTTTGGTGTATTACAGTTTTTGATGAAAAACGTACATCGGATTACGCCCGAGCAGTTAGGATTCCGATTTAACCTCAATGTCTTTAACCAAGATGATACCGCTATCGGCGAAGCCTTGCCTGACGGAGCGATTTTTGAAAAAAACACTTTATTTTTGAAAGGGGAAAAGTCAAAATATATCCAATCGGAAGATGAAATTCTGATAAAAAAACACTTCCCGAATAGCGAAATAAAAACGGTAAGCGGGGCAGGGCATTGGTTGCATGCCGACAATCCTCAGGATTTTTATGATAAAACGATAGATTTTGTAGAAAAGTAAATGGTGTTTTTCTTAGAGTTTATTTTTTTAAAGGGATAAAAGGTATTGAGCTTTAACATTGAAAAATACAACATAGAAAAGAAATGAGAAATGGTGGTATTAATTGAGTTTTGAAATTTTCGGGAGAATAAAATTAGATTTATCTGTTTGTAATTCAAAATTAAACCTTACATTTGCAACCTAAATTTAACGAAAGGGGGTGTAAAATATGCTAATCATACCAGTAAAAGACGGAGAAAACATTGACAGAGCGCTGAAGCGTTACAAAAGAAAATTTGATAGAACAGGTACATTGCGTAAGCTAAGAGATCGCAAGCAATTTACGAAACCTTCTGTTAGAAAAAGAGGTCAATTACAAAAAGCTCAATATGTTCAGGGATTAAGAGATGCCGAGCAACAATAATTTTTGAGCAAAAATTTTATAAACCGTTAATCAAGTTGTATCTTTGATTAACGGTTTTTTTATGCAGGAAAGTTTACAAAAATATCAGGACTATCTCATTAAGGAGAAAAATTATTCGCTACATACCGTCGGTGCTTATATGAAAGATATCGAATCTTTTTGGTTCTTTTTTACTGAAAGAGACAGCAACTGGCAGTGGCACGACACGGATTATTCTCATATCCGTAGCTGGATAGTCGATTTGTCTGACAGAGGAATGTCTAACCGGACAATCAACCGAAAGACTGCTTCGTTGAAAAGCTTTTTTAAATTCTTGTATCAAACCAAAACGATGTCCGTCTATCCGCTGTCGGGGCACAAATCTTTACGCATAGAAAAAAAAGAGCAGTTGCCTTTTTCTGAAAAAGAAGTAAACGAAGTTTTACAGCAAAATATTGATGAAAATGATGCCGAGCAACTGCGTGATTACCTCATATTGATGTTTTTTTATGTATTAGGTTTGCGAAGAGCAGAGTTGATTAATCTCAGAAATACCGACATCGACGTTCTGAGTAAAACGGTCAGGGTTTTAGGAAAAAGAAACAAAGAACGAATTGTTCCGTTGATGGATAATGTGTGCCCGCTGATAAATACCTATTTAACATTGAAAAAACGATCCGGATTAAATGGCGAATTTTTCTTTTTTGCTAAAAAAAACAAAAAAATGAACGAAACATTTGTGTATCGTTTAATAAAGAATTATTTTAGAGGTGTGACAACAAAGCAAAAAGTAAGTCCGCATATGCTCAGGCATACATTTGCCACGCATATGCTGAATAACGGCTCAGATTTGAATGCGATAAAAGAGTTGTTGGGGCATGCGAGCTTGTCGTCCACACAGGTGTATGTGTATGCTAATCTGAGCGAGTTGAAAAAAAATTTCAATAAAGCACACCCAAGACAAAGTAATATTAACCATAAAATATAGAAGGATATGAAAGTAAACATTCAAGCAGTAAATTTCAACGTTGATAGAAAGTTGGTTGATTTTGTGAATAAAAAGACCGAAAAGCTAGAAAAGTTTTATGACAAAATCGTGGGTATAGATGTATTTCTTAAAGTTGAAAACACCAGCGAAAAAGAAAATAAAACAGCTGATGTGCTGGTTAAAATTCCGGGAGATGATTTGGTGGTAAAAAAGACCTGTAAGACTTTTGAAGAATCTGTAGATTCAGCAGCAGATGCTTTAGAAAGATTGTTGGTAAAGAGAAAAGAAAAGACAAAATCTTATTTATGATAAAAAATAATTTAAAAAAGATTTTGTATAAATAAATTATTGTTTACATTTGCAGTCCGTTAGAAATAGCGGACTTTTTAAATTGCCTCTGTAGCTCAGCTGGCTAGAGCAGCTGATTTGTAATCAGCAGGTCGTGGGTTCGAGTCCCTCCAGAGGCTCTGAAAGTACAGTAAAATAAGGTTAGGGAAGATACTCAAGCGGCCAACGAGGACGGACTGTAAATCCGTTGGGAAACCTTCGCAGGTTCGAATCCTGCTCTTCCCACAAAGAGCAATTTAAGGGTTCAGGCTACGGAGAGTGAAGTCCTTAAATATAGAAAAATATTGCCGATGTAGCTCAGGGGTAGAGTGCTTCCTTGGTAAGGAAGAGGTCACGGGTTCAAATCCCGTCATTGGCTCTGGATTAGTATAAATTTGAACACTAATTATATAACTAAGATTAAAATTATTAAATCATGGCAAAAGAAACTTTTGATCGTTCGAAACCGCACTTGAACATCGGTACTATCGGACACGTGGATCACGGTAAAACAACAACGACTGCTGCTATTACTAAAGTATTGGCTGATGCAGGTTTGTCTGAAGTTCGTTCATTCGACTCAATTGACAACGCTCCTGAAGAAAAAGAACGTGGTATTACTATTAATACTTCACACGTTGAGTACCAAACAGCTAACCGTCACTATGCGCACGTTGACTGTCCAGGTCACGCGGATTACGTGAAAAACATGGTTACTGGTGCTGCTCAGATGGACGGTGCTATCTTGGTGGTTGCTGCTACAGATGGTCCGATGCCACAAACTCGTGAGCACATCTTGTTAGGACGTCAGGTTGGTATTCCAAGAATTGTTGTGTTCTTGAATAAAGTTGACTTGGTTGATGACGAAGAGTTGTTAGAGCTAGTGGAAATGGAAGTTCGTGACTTGTTGTCATTCTATGAATATGACGGAGATAACGGACCAGTTGTTCAAGGATCTGCTTTAGGAGCTTTGAATGGTGAGCAAAAATGGGTTGATTCTATCATGAAATTGATGGAAGAAGTTGATAACTGGATTGAGGAGCCGGTTCGTGACAACGAAAAACCATTCTTGATGCCTATCGAAGATGTATTTACAATTACAGGTCGTGGTACTGTTGCTACAGGACGTATCGAAACTGGTGTTGCTAATACAGGAGATCCGGTAGAAATCATCGGTATGGGAGCTGATAAATTGACTTCTACAATTACAGGGGTTGAGATGTTCCGTAAAATCCTTGACAGAGGTGAGGCTGGAGATAACGTAGGTTTGTTGTTGAGAGGTATTGAGAAAACCGATATCCGTCGTGGTATGGTAATCTGTAAGCCAGGATCAGTTAAGCCACACGCTAAATTCAAAGCTGAGGTTTATATCTTGAAAAAAGAAGAAGGTGGACGTCACACTCCATTCCATAACAACTACCGTCCACAGTTCTACGTACGTACAACTGACGTAACAGGTACTATTTCATTACCTGACGGAGTAGAAATGGTAATGCCTGGAGATAACTTAACTATCACTGTTGAGTTGTTGAACCCAATCGCTCTTTCTGTTGGATTACGTTTCGCTATCCGTGAAGGTGGTCGTACAGTAGGTGCTGGTCAGGTAACTGAAATTTTAGACTAATTATAGTCAATAAATAAATTCAAAAAGTCAGTAGTTTTATACTGCTGGCTTTTTCACAAACGGGTGTAGTTCAAGGGTAGAATAGCGGTCTCCAAAACCGTTGATGGGGGTTCGAATCCCTCCACCCGTGCAAAAAAAAAGTCTTACAAATGGCAAAAGTTGGAAATTATATATCATCATCTTTTAAAGAGCTAAAAGACAATGTTACATGGCCTGAGTGGTCAGAAGCACAGCGATACACTATTGTCGTGACTGTTTTTTCTGTAATATTTGCTTTGGTTACTTGGGGGGTTGATTCTGTTTTCGAGAAAGTAATCACAGGATTCTTTCAATTTTTTCATAACTAAAATATAACTATCCCATGACTGATAATAACCTAAAAAAATGGTATGTAGTAAGAGCTGTTAGTGGTCAGGAAAATAAGGTTAAAGCATATATCGAAGCAGAAGTTTCGAGAGCAGGTCTTGATGATTATTTATCACAGGTATTAGTTCCGACAGAGAAAGTGGTGCACCAGAAAGATGGTAAAAAAGTGTCTAAAGAGCGTGTATATTTTCCAGGATATGTGATGATCGAGGCAAATCTGACAGGGGAGTTACCGCATATTATCAAATCTATTTCGGGAGTGGTCGGATTTTTGGGTGAAACCAAAGGAGGTGACCCGCTCCCTATGCGTCAGTCTGAAGTAAACAGAATGTTAGGTAAGGTAGATGAATTGGCTGTTGCGGCTGATACAGCAATCATTCCGTTCGAAAACGGAGAAACCGTCAAGGTAACCGACGGACCTTTCAGTGGCTTTAATGGTGTGGTAGAACACATCAACGAAGATAAAAGAAAACTTGAAGTAATGGTGAAAATATTCGGAAGAAAAACGCCATTGGAATTGAGTTTTAATCAAGTAGAAAAAATATAATAATTGTTACATAAATCACATCGAGCTTCCAATTGAGATGTGGCTAAATTTTTTTAAAAATGGCAAAAGAAGTAAGTAAAGTAGTTAAACTACAAGTTAAGGGAGGTGCTGCGAATCCGTCGCCACCGGTTGGACCTGCTTTGGGGGCTGCTGGAGTTAACATTATGGAGTTCTGTAAGCAGTTCAATGCGAGAACTCAGGATAAACCCGGCAAAGTGTTACCGGTACAAATTACCGTGTACAAAGACAAATCGTTCGATTTTGTTGTTAAAACACCTCCTGCTGCGATACAATTATTAGAAGCATCAAAAGCGAAAAAAGGTTCAGGAGAACCTAACCGTAAAAAAGTTGCTTCAGTATCGTGGGATCAAGTAAAAGCAATCGCTGAAGACAAAATGCAGGATTTGAATGCATTTACTGTTGAAAGTGCAATGTCTATGGTTGCAGGTACCGCAAGATCTATGGGAATCACAGTAACAGGAGATGCTCCTTTTTAATCTTTAAAAAAGAAGAAAAATGGCAAAATTGACAAAAAAACAAAAAGAGGCTGCTTCAAAGATAGAAAAGTCTAAATTATACGGCATCAAAGAAGCTTCTGCGTTATTGAAAGAAGTTGCTTCAGCAAAATTTGATGAATCTGTAGATGTAGCAGTTCGTTTAGGAGTAGATCCTCGTAAAGCTAACCAAATGGTTAGGGGAGTGGTAACATTACCTCACGGTACAGGAAAAGATGTGAAAGTATTAGCTTTGGTTACTCCAGACAGAGAAGAAGAAGCTAAAGCAGCCGGAGCAGATTATGTAGGATTAGATGACTACCTGCAAAAAATCAAAGACGGTTGGACAGACGTTGATGTAATTATCACTATGCCTGCAGTTATGGGGAAATTAGGGCCGTTGGGTAGAATCTTAGGACCAAGAGGTTTGATGCCTAACCCGAAAACCGGTACTGTAACCATGGAAGTAGGAAAAGCTGTACAAGAAGTAAAAGCTGGTAAAATCGACTTTAAAGTAGATAAAACCGGAATCGTGCATGCTGCTGTAGGAAAAGTTTCTTTCGAAGCTGATAAAATAGCAGATAATGTTATCGAAATCGTTCAAACATTAATCAAAATGAAGCCAACTGCGGCAAAAGGTACATATATTAAATCAATTTATATATCCAGTACAATGAGTCCCGCTATCGCTTTAGACCCTAAGGCAATATAATTGGCAGTTAAAAATTATTTATAGTTATGACTAGAGAAGAAAAAGCAACAGCGATAAAAGATTTAACTGCACAATTAGCGGAGAACAATATTGTTTACCTTGCAGATATATCTGAACTTAATGCTGATACTACTTCTAAACTACGTAGAGCCTGCTTCAAAGGCGGGATTAAATTAGCTGTGGTTAAAAACACTTTCCTTGCAAAAGCAATGGAAGCCTCTGACAAAGAATTTGGAGAATTACCTTCTGTATTGAAAGGGAATACTTCTATTATGTTTGCAGAAGTGGCTAACGCACCAGCTAAAATCATCAAAGAGTTTAGAAAAAAATCTGATAAGCCTATTCTTAAAGGAGCTTATATCAACGAAGAAATTTATGTCGGAGATAAAGAATTAGACGGATTAGCCGCTCTTAAATCTAAAGAAGAAGTTATTGGAGAAATCATTTCATTGCTTAAATCTCCTGCACAAAGAGTCATTGCTGCTCTACAAAATCGTGAAGAAACAGCAGAGGCAGAAGAAACAGCAACACAAGAATAATTACCAAAGCGAGAACGCACAATTAACAAATTATAAATCAAATTAAAAGATAGAAAAATGGCAGATTTGAAACAATTCGCAGAACAATTAGTTAGCTTAACAGTAAAAGAAGTTAATGAACTAGCAGATATCTTAAAAGACGAGTATGGTATTGAGCCAGCAGCTGCAGCAGTTGTAGTAGCAGGTGGTGGTGCTGAAGGTGGTGCTGAAGAGCAAACAGAATTCACTGTTGTGTTGAAAGAAGCAGGAGCTTCTAAATTAGCAGTAGTTAAAGCTGTTAAAGAATTAACAGGTCTTGGATTGAAAGAATCTAAAGAAATGGTTGATTCTACACCAGCAAACATCAAAGAAGGCGTAAGCAAAGAAGAGGCAGAAGGATTGAAAAATGCCCTTGAAGAAGCCGGAGCTACTGTTGAATTGAAGTAGTCAACATACTTTAAAACTCTACGGTTTAGACCTTGAGATAGTCTCTCAAAGGTCTAAACCATTTTGCGTATTAAGACATTAGTACGACTATATAACAAACTATTAACAAAATTTTTTCCATTAATGATTACAAATCAGACTGAAAGATTAAATTTTGCCTCGACAAAAAACATTCCGCCATTCCCGGATTTTTTGGACATTCAAGTAAAATCGTTTAGAGATTTTTTCCAATTAGAAACCAAATCGGCAGAAAGAGGCAATGAAGGATTATACAAAACCTTCATGGAAAACTTCCCAATTACAGATACACGTAATCAATTTGTATTGGAGTTTTTGGATTATTTCGTTGATCCACCACGCTATCCTATCGAAGAATGTATCGATAGAGGGCTTACTTACAGTGTGCCGCTCAAAGCGAGACTGAAACTGTATTGTACCGACCCGGAGCATGAGGATTTCGAAACTATCGTTCAGGATGTATATCTCGGTACCATACCATATATGACACCAAGCGGTACCTTTGTAATCAATGGAGCGGAGCGAGTTGTTGTGTCACAATTGCATCGTTCACCTGGTGTATTCTTCGGACAATCTTTCCACGCTAACGGTACCAAATTATATTCAGCCCGTGTAATTCCTTTCAAAGGTTCATGGATTGAATTTGCTACCGACATTAACAGCGTAATGTATGCTTACATCGACCGTAAGAAAAAATTACCTGTTACCACATTGTTCCGTGCTATCGGATTTGAACGCGATAAGGATATTCTCGAAATTTTTGATTTAGCAGAAGAAATTAAAGTAACTAAAGCTGGATTGAAAAAACATATCGGAAGAAGCCTTGCCGCTCGTGTTTTGAATACATGGCATGAGGATTTCGTGGACGAGGATACCGGAGAAGTAGTATCTATCGAGAGAAATGAAATTATCTTAGACCGCGACACAATTTTGGAAAAAGATAATATCGAAGAAATCTTAGATGCTAATGTAAAATCTATCCTTCTTCATAAGGAAGACAACAATCAGGCTGATTATACTATCATCCACAACACCCTACAAAAAGACCCTACCAACTCTGAAAAAGAAGCAGTAGAACACATCTATCGTCAGTTGCGTAATGCAGAACCGCCTGATGAGGAAACCGCACGCGGTATTATCGATAAATTGTTCTTCTCTGACCAGCGTTACAACTTAGGCGAAGTTGGTCGTTACAGAATGAACAAAAAATTAGGTTTAGATACTTCGATGGACAAACAAGTTTTGACCAAAGAAGATATCATTACCATTGTAAAATATCTGATTGAATTAATCAACTCCAAAGCAGAGATTGATGATATCGACCACCTTTCTAACCGTCGTGTGAGAACAGTGGGTGAACAGCTTTCTGCCCAATTCGGAGTAGGATTGGCTCGTATGGCGAGAACAATCCGTGAGCGAATGAACGTTCGTGACAACGAAGTGTTTACACCGATTGATTTAATTAATGCAAAAACATTATCATCTGTCATCAACTCATTCTTCGGAACGAATCAGTTATCTCAGTTTATGGATCAAACCAATCCGTTGGCAGAGATTACACACAAACGTCGTTTGTCTGCACTAGGACCGGGTGGATTATCCAGAGAAAGAGCAGGTTTCGAGGTACGTGACGTTCACTATACGCATTACGGACGTCTATGTCCGATTGAAACACCGGAAGGACCAAACATTGGTTTGATTTCCTCTTTAGCGGTTTATGCGAAAGTAAACAGCATGGGATTCATCGAAACACCATACCGACCTGTGAAAAACGGTAAAGTGGATCTTGTTGGAGAACCAGTTTATTTATCTGCCGAAGAAGAAGAAGAGAAACTGATTGCACAGGCAAACGTTGAAATGGACGACAAAGGAAAAATCACTGCCGAGCGTGTAGTGGCTAAGCAAGATGCTGATTTTCCTGTTGTTGAGCCGGTAGAGTTGAACTATACCGACGTAGCTCCTAATCAGATTGCCTCTATCTCAGCTTCGTTAATCCCGTTCTTGGAACACGATGATGCGAACCGTGCATTGATGGGGTCAAACATGATGCGACAAGCTGTGCCATTATTAAGACCAGATTCGCCAATCGTAGGTACAGGGCTTGAAAAGCAAGTAGCTATCGACTCTCGTGTGTTGATTAACGCAGAAGGCGAAGGCGAAGTGGTGTATGTAGATGCACAGAAAATTACGATTAAATATGAGCGTACAGACGAAGACAGATTAGTGAGCTTCGATTCGGACGAAAAAACATATAACTTAATTAAATTCCGTAAAACCAACCAAAGTACCAGTATCAACCTGAAACCTATCGTAAGAAAAGGCGACAAAGTGAGCAAAGGGCAGGTTTTATGTGAAGGATATGCTACTCAAAACGGAGAGTTGGCTCTTGGAAGAAACCTTTTGGTGGCATTCATGCCTTGGAAAGGATACAACTTCGAAGATGCGATTGTGATTTCAGAAAAAGTGGTAAGAGATGATATTTTCACGTCTATCCACATTGATGACTACACGCTTGAAGTGAGAGATACCAAATTAGGTAACGAAGAGTTAACCAACGACATACCAAACGTATCGGAAGAAGCTACCAAAGATTTGGACGAAAACGGTATGATTCGTATCGGAGCAGAAGTGAAGCCGGGAGATATTCTTATCGGAAAAATCACACCTAAAGGAGAATCTGATCCGACACCGGAGGAAAAACTCTTAAGAGCCATATTTGGAGACAAAGCCGGAGATGTGAAAGACGCATCTTTGAAAGCATCACCTTCATTGAACGGAGTTGTCTTGGACAAAAAATTATTTGCCAGAGCGGTAAAAGACAAACGAAAAAGAGCTCAGGACAAAGAAGATATCGCTGCTCTTGAAAGCAAATTCGAAGTTAAGTTTACCGAGCTTAAAGACCGTCTGATTGAAAAATTATTCCAGTTGGTAAACGGAAAAACTTCACAAGGTGTGATGAACGATTTAGGAGAAGAAGTATTGCCGAAAGGGAAGAAATTTACTCTTAAAATGTTAAACGCTGTTGAAGATTTTGCCCACTTGACCAAAGGACAATGGACAACTGATGAACATACCAACCAGCTGATATCAGAATTGGTTCACAACTACAAAATCAAACTGAACGACTTGCAAGGAGCATTGCGTCGTGAGAAATTCATGATTACAGTAGGAGATGAATTACCATCAGGTATCCTGAAATTGGCTAAGGTTTATATCGCCAAAAAACGAAAATTAAGAGTAGGGGATAAAATGGCAGGTCGTCACGGAAACAAAGGTATTGTTGCCAAAATCGTAAGAGACGAAGATATGCCATTCCTCGAAGACGGAACACCGGTTGATATCGTGTTGAACCCACTTGGGGTACCATCACGTATGAATATTGGTCAGATTTATGAAACTGTTTTGGGCTGGGCCGGACAAAAATTAGGCAAAAAATTTGCTACACCGATTTTTGACGGAGCAACCATCAACGAAATAGACAGACTGACCGAAGAAGCAGGCGTTCCGCAATACGGACATACTTATTTGTATGACGGTGGTACAGGTGAGCGTTTCGACCAGAAAGCCACAGTCGGAGTTATCTATATGCTTAAACTCGGACACATGGTTGATGATAAAATGCACGCACGTTCTATCGGACCTTACTCATTGATTACGCAACAACCGCTCGGAGGTAAAGCTCAGTTCGGAGGTCAGCGTTTCGGAGAAATGGAGGTATGGGCATTGGAGGCTTACGGAGCTTCTAGCACACTACGTGAAATATTGACGGTTAAATCTGATGACGTTATCGGAAGAGCCAAAACTTACGAGGCAATCGTGAAAGGTGAGGCTATGCCTGAACCTGGATTACCGGAATCATTCAATGTATTGATGCATGAATTGAAAGGATTGGCATTAGATATCAGATTAGAAGAATAATTCTATTGTTTGAAGTTTAAAGTTTGAGACATTGTGTCTTGAACTTTAAACCTTGAACATCAAAACCAACAAGTTGATATGACAACAAACAGAAATAAAGACAAAAACACCATTAAGAGATTTAATAAAATCACTATTGGATTAGCTTCACCGGAGTCTATATTAGCAGAGTCCAGAGGGGAAGTGCTTAAACCAGAAACCATTAATTACCGTACGCACAAACCCGAAAGAGACGGCTTGTTCTGTGAGCGGATTTTTGGGCCGGTTAAAGATTATGAATGTGCTTGTGGTAAATATAAAAGAATCAGATATAAAGGAATCGTCTGCGACCGTTGCGGGGTAGAAGTAACCGAGAAAAAGGTACGAAGAGACCGTGTCGGACACATCAATCTGGTTGTTCCGATTGCACATATCTGGTATTTCCGTTCTTTACCTAACAAAATAGGTTACCTTTTAGGATTACCTTCCAAAAAACTGGATATGATTATCTATTACGAAAGATATGTTGTTATCCAGCCGGGTATTGCAAAAACACCTGAGGGCGAACCTGTCAAAGAAATGGATTTCCTTACCGAGGAAGAATATCTGGATATACTGGAAACTCTGCCGATAGAAAATCAATATTTGGACGAAACTGACCCAAATAAATTTATCGCGAAAATGGGGGCCGAGTGTATCATGGACTTGTTGCAACGTATTGATTTAGATGCACTATCGTATCAATTGCGTCATGCAGCTAACCATGAAACTTCTAAACAAAGAAAAACAGAGGCTTTGAAAAGACTTCAAGTTGTTGAGGCTTTCAGAGAATCTAACATTGATAAAGAGAACAAACCAGAGTGGATGATTTTGAAAGTTATCCCGGTTATTCCGCCAGAATTGCGTCCGTTGGTGCCATTAGACGGAGGTCGTTTTGCTACATCTGATTTGAACGACTTATACCGTCGTGTAATCATTCGTAACAATCGTTTGAAACGTTTGATGGAAATCAAAGCACCGGAAGTAATTCTACGTAATGAAAAACGTATGTTGCAGGAAGCGGTGGACTCTTTATTCGATAATACAAGAAAAGCAACTGCAGTAAAAACTGAGTCACAAAGACCTTTGAAATCTTTGTCTGATTCATTAAAAGGAAAACAAGGGCGTTTCCGTCAAAACTTGTTGGGTAAACGTGTAGATTACTCCGCTCGTTCGGTAATTGTCGTTGGACCTGAATTGAAACTATATGAATGCGGTTTGCCGAAAAATATGGCGGCAGAGCTATACAAACCTTTTGTAATCAGAAAATTGATTGAAAGAGGAATTGTAAAAACAGTAAAATCAGCCAAGAAAATCATCGACAGAAAAGAACCTGTTGTTTGGGATATTCTGGAAAATGTGATTAAAGGACACCCGGTATTACTAAACCGTGCTCCTACGCTTCACAGATTAGGTATCCAGGCATTCCAGCCAACCCTGATTGAAGGTAAAGCGATTCGCTTGCACCCATTGGTGTGTACGGCGTTTAATGCGGATTTCGATGGTGACCAGATGGCGGTACACTTGCCATTAGGGCCTGAAGCGATATTAGAGGCACAATTATTAATGTTGGCGTCACACAATATCCTGAACCCTGCCAACGGAGCTCCGATTACCGTACCATCTCAGGACATGGTTTTGGGGTTATACTATATGACCAAAGGAAAAAAATCTACTCCGGAAGAACCAATCAAAGGAGAAGGATTGACTTTCTACTCTGCTGAGGAAGTAAACATTGCTATGAATGAAGGACGATTGGTACTGAACGCAGAAATTAAGGTAAAAACTAAAGTGCTGGACGAATCCGGAGAGTTGAAAAATGCAGTAGTGGAAACTACGGCCGGTAGAGTATTGTTCAATGAAGTAGTGCCTGAAAAAGTAGGATATATCAACGAAGTATTGACCAAAAAATCATTGAGAGATATTATCGGTAGAGTATTGGCAGTAACCGATGTACCGACTACGGCTAAATTCCTTGATGATATCAAATCAATGGGGTATAATTACGCATTCAAAGGTGGGTTGTCTTTCTCACTTGGCGATATCATGATTCCAGAGCAAAAACAAGCCTTGATTGACGATGCTAATCAACAGGTTGATGGAATTACCATGAACTATAACATGGGATTAATTACCAACAATGAGCGTTACAATCAGGTAATTGACGTTTGGACATCTACAAATGCATTGCTTACTGAGCTTGCTTTGAAAAATATCCGTGAAGATAAGCAAGGATTCAACTCAGTATATATGATGTTGGACTCCGGAGCAAGGGGTTCAAAAGAGCAGATTCGTCAGCTAACCGGTATGCGTGGATTGATGGCTAAGCCGAAAAAATCCAACTCTGCAGGTGGAGATATTATCGAAAACCCGATTTTGGCGAACTTTAAAGAAGGATTGTCGATTTTGGAATACTTTATCTCTACGCACGGTGCACGTAAAGGTTTGGCGGATACCGCTTTGAAAACAGCCGATGCCGGATATTTAACTCGTCGTTTGCATGATGTAGCACAAGATGTGGTTGTTAATACCGAAGATTGTGGAACATTGAGAGGCGTTGAGTTTGAAGCATTGAAGAAAAACGAAGAGATTGTAGAATCTCTTGGAGAAAGAGTATTAGGACGTGTTGCATTAAACGATGTGATTAATCCGTTAAATAACGAAGTTATCGTTGCTGCGGGAGAAGAAATTTTAGAATCACACGCCAAATCAATCAACGAATCACCTATTGAGCAAATAGAAGTAAGGTCAGCATTAACCTGTGAAGCCGAACGCGGAATATGTGCAAAATGTTACGGTCGAAATTTAGCGACAGGTAAGATGGCACAAAGAGGTGAGGCAGTTGGTGTTATCGCGGCACAATCTATTGGTGAGCCGGGTACTCAGCTGACGTTGCGTACATTCCACGTGGGAGGTACAGCGGGTAACATCTCTGAGGTATCTACTATTAAAACAAAATTTGCCGGTAGATTAGAAATAGAAGACCTTAAAGTGGTAAAAGGTGAAGACAACGAAGGAAACAAAGTGGATATCGTTATTTCTCGTTCTGCCGAATTAAAACTGGCAGATGTGAATACCGGAAACGTATTGAATACACATCATATCCCTTATGGTTCGACTATTTTTGTAAAAGATGGCGACGTCGTAGAAAAAGATACTGTGATATGTAAATGGGACCCTTATAATGGGGTAATCGTATCAGAATATGCAGGTAAAGTAACCTATGAAGACATTGAACAAGGACAAACTTACTTGGTTGAAATCGATGAGCAAACCGGATTCCAGGAGAAGGTAATCAGCGAATCAAGAAACAAAAAGTTAGTTCCGACACTTCATATTTACGACAAAAATGATGAGTTGATACGTTCGTATAACCTTCCGGTAGGGGCGCACCTTATGGTTGAAGACGGAGATAAAGTGAAAGCAGGAAAAGTATTGGTAAAAATTCCGAGAAGATCTTCTAAAGCTGGGGATATTACCGGAGGTTTGCCAAGAATTACCGAGTTGCTTGAAGCTCGTAACCCGTCTAATCCTGCAGTAGTAGCGGAAATTGATGGTGTGGTGTCTTTTGGTAAAATCAAACGAGGTAACCGCGAGATTATTATCGAATCAAGAACCGGAGATATCAGAAAATATCTGGTAAAATTATCAAATCAGATTCTGGTTCAGGAAAATGACTTCGTTAAAGCAGGAATGTCATTGTCTGATGGAGCTATTACTCCAGATGATATTTTGTCTATCCAGGGGCCGTCAGCGGTACAACAATATCTCGTGAACGAAATTCAGGAAGTATATCGTCTGCAAGGTGTGAAAATCAATGACAAACACTTTGAAGTGGTTATCCGCCAGATGATGCAGAAAGTACAGATTCAAGACCCGGGAGATACATTGTTCCTTGAAAATCAGTTAGCACACAAATCTGATTTTATCCATGAAAACGACCGGCTATTCGGTATGAAAGTGGTAGAAAATGCAGGTGATTCAACGACGTTAAAAGAAGGTCAAATCATTTCTGTCAGAGAATTGAGAGATGAAAATTCTATTCTCAAAAGAGAGGATAAAAACCTTGTAGATGCTCGTGATGTGGTATTGGCTACGGCGACACCAGTGTTGCAGGGGATAACCAGAGCATCGTTGCAAACCAAGTCGTTCATATCGGCAGCTTCATTCCAGGAAACAACAAAAGTGCTTAACGAAGCAGCTGTTGCCGGAAAAGAAGACCATTTGCTTGGATTGAAAGAAAATGTAATTGTAGGACACAGAATTCCTGCAGGAACTGGAATGAGAGTATATGATAATATTATTGTAGGCTCTAAAGAATCGGAACCGGCGGAAATAAAACTGTAAGACATGGCAGAAGAAAAGAAAATACAAATTAATATTGAGCTTGATGAACAAACAGCACAAGGCGTGTACGCCAATCTGGCTATTATCAATCATTCAGCATCAGAGTTTGTTTTAGATTTTGTCAATGTGATGCCCGGCTTGCAAAAGTCTAAAGTTCGTTCGCGGATTATTTTAACTCCGCAGCATGCAAAAAGACTTTTGAGAGCGTTACAAGAAAACGTGGCGAGATTTGAATCTCAGCACGGTTCTGTTTCTGATGATGTTCCGAATATTACTTTTGGACCGACAGGACAAGCATAATCAAAAGATTATATAAATAAAGACCTCAAAGCTTGCTTTGAGGTCTTTTTGTTATTTCTTCACATCAATCATTGCTTCCTTATACCACCTGTGTTTTTTAAGCAATTTTATGGTCGGACTGAGGAATATCAAAAAGAAAATCGAAGTCAATGTATTCGAAATCGTAAAAGCTAAAGCTACCTGAACCGTAGGATTTGAGGTTATGCTTTCAACAAAGCGTTCTAAAGTACTCAGGAAAGGCAGTAACAACAACACGCCAATCAGGTTGAATGTAGAGGCAGAAAGTGCTGTTAATCTCGATAAAGGCGAAAGTTTAAAGCTTACTAACAAAGCTGTTGAGGTTGTTCCGATATTAGCTCCGACCACAATCGGAATGGCAGAATCGAGGGTAATAACTCCCTGCGAAATCAACACAATTACCAATCCGACTACTACCGAACTCGACTGAATAATTACAGTAATTACAATTCCGTACAGAATTCCCAACAACGGATTAGAGGCTTTGGATAATATTTCGACAAGCAAAGGGTCATTCCGCAAAGGCTCCATTGCCTGACTGATAAACGTAAGCGAGAAAAATATAAATCCGAAGTAAAAAATTGACTTTCCTAATGTGGCAATTCTTGTCGGAATCATACTGATAAGCGTTCCCAATACAATAAAAATCGGTCCTAACAAATTCGATTGAAAAGTAACAATCCAACCCGTTGCAGTTGTTCCGACGTTGGTACCAAGAAGTATCAGCAAACTGTCCTTAAATGATAAAACACCCGAACTTACCAACGAAACCGTAAGCGAAGAAACCATTGTACTCGACTGAACAACAGCGGTTATGATTCCTCCAAGCAAAAACCCGCCCAATGGAAATTTCGTTATTTTACCAATCCATTTCTGAAGTCTTTCCACTCCGAAATTCTCGATTTCGTGGCTGAAACTCTGCAACCCATAGATGAATAACGAAATGGCAGCAATAATAATGATTATGGTTTGGAATGTTTCAAATGACATAATTATAAACTATATTTCTCTTAGTCATTCTGAACGAAACGAAATAAAAAATCTACATCTATTGATTCAGATTTTTCGTCGCTGGTGTCTTGCTTTGTCGGAATGACATGGTGTTTTACTTTTCAATTTCCCGAAGGTTTTCCATTTTCTTAAGAGCAAGGAACCCTTTGATGTCTTCGAAATGTTCTTTTACCCTTTTATTTCCAAATTCAAAAACTTTGGTAACTAATCCGTCCAGGAAATCCCTGTCGTGCGAAACCAAAATAAGCGTTCCGTCAAAATCCCTCAACGCATCTTTGATAATATCTTTGGTTTTCATATCTAAATGATTGGTCGGCTCATCGAGAATTAGCACATTAACAGGTTCTAAAAGCAATTTAATCATTGCCAACCTCGTCTTTTCTCCTCCCGAAAGCACTTTTACTTTTTTAGTCGTATCATCTCCCGAAAACATAAAAGCTCCTAATAAATCTTTGATTTTAGAACGGATATCTCCAACTGCAATTCTGTCAATTGTGTCGAAAACCGTAAGTTCTCCGTCCAGCAATGACGCTTGATTTTGTGCGAAATACCCAACCTGAACATTGTGTCCGACTTCGAGTTTTCCCTCAAAATCAATTTCTTCCATTATCGCTTTAATCATTGTGGATTTTCCTTCTCCGTTCTTTCCGACAAAAGCCACTTTTTGCCCTCGCTCGATAACCATATTTGCATTTTGAAATACCACGTGATTGTCATACGATTTCGACAAATCTTCTACAACTACGGGATATTGACCACTTCTCGGAGACGGAGGAAATTTCAGTCGCAAAGCCGAATTATCCACTTCATCAACTTCCACCAAAACCAATTTCTCCAACATACGCACACGCGACTGCACCTGTTCGGTTTTAGAAAAAGTACCTCGGAAACGTTCTATAAAAGCCTGGTTTTCTGCAATGAATTTTTGTTGCTCATCATAAGCCTTCTGCTGATGGGCTCTTCTGTCTTTACGAAGTTCCAGATAGTGAGAATATTTAGCTTTGTAGTCATAAATACGCCCCATTGTAACCTCGATTGTTCGATTGGTAATATTGTCCACAAAAGCCCTGTCGTGGGAAATTACAATAACAGCTTTTGCCGAATTTATCAGGAAATCCTCCAACCATTCGATACTTTCAATATCCATGTGGTTAGTCGGTTCATCAAGCAAAATCAAATCTGGTTTTTGGAGTAGGATTTTTGCCAATTCAATTCTCATTCTCCATCCACCTGAAAATTCCGAAGTCGGACGGGTAAAATCTTCCCTCGTAAATCCTAATCCTTTCAGGACTTTTTCAACTTCTGCCTCATAGTTTACCTCCTCAATCGAATAAAATTTTTCAGATAATTCTGATACCTTTTCGATAAGTTTCATATATTCATCACTTTCGTAATCTGTACGGATAGTGAGCTGGTTGTTGATGTCTTCAATCTCATCACGCATTTTGAAAATATCCGAAAAAGCCTTTGAGGTTTCCTCAAAAACCGTAGCATCATCTTGAGTTAATAAATGCTGAGGAAGATAAGCAATAACCGTTTCTTTCGGTGCAGAAATATTTCCTGTACTCGGTTTGTTCACTCCTGCTATGATTTTGAGCAAAGTAGATTTACCCGCTCCGTTTTTTCCCATTAAAGCTATTTTGTCGGTTTCGTTTATCGAAAAAGAAACATCACTAAACAAAGTTGTGCCTCCAAACTGTACGGAAATATCATTGACTGTAATCATCTTATTGCTAAAGTTTTTTGAAATGGTAAAGATAACGGTAAATTTACGATTTTTGCAGGATTTTGTTTTAAACGAGAGTTCCTATTAGAGAATACGCAAACTGCTTTTCTATTCTTCTCAAAAAAATGTGAACGGAAATTTTTAAGAGAAGTAAAGAACTTCAGTTTGTTAAGTTAAAAAAACCGCCAACTGGCGGTTTAAATTTATCTGATACTAAAAGATTTCTGTTTATCTTCCGGTAATTGAGCAAAACGTTCCTGACATTCTTTAATCATTGCGATGGCTGCCGCTTTGTCGCCAAAACCGTTGGTTTCCACTTTTTTGTTTTCCAAATCTTTATACACTTTAAAGAAATGCTCGATTTCTTTGATGAGGTGTTTGTTGATGTCGCTCAAATCGTTTAATTCTCGCATTAACGGATCGCCTGTAGGCACACAGATGATTTTTTCATCGTTTCCTTTATCGTCCGACATATAAAAAACACCGATAGGTTTTACTTCCACCAATAATCCAGGAATAGTCGGCTCAGTTGCCAAAAGCAAAACGTCCAAAGGGTCGTTGTCCAATGCTAAAGTTTCCGGAATAAATCCGTAATCAGCCGGGTATTTCATTGATGAGAATAACAAACGGTCAAAACGCATCATTTTCAAATCAAAATCGAACTCGTATTTATTTCTGCTTCCTGCAGGTATTTCGATAAACACATCGAAAGTTGCTGTATCTGTCATAATAGTATAAATTTAACAAATCTTAAAAATCCCGACAAAGGTAATCAATTTTGTGTTAGAGCCTGTTTAAAATCTATCTAATAATTTGTTTATGCTTCTTTTTGGTCATAACCGCGTTAAATTTTCAAAGGATAGCAGAGCTATCGTTTTAAAATTTGCCTTATTCTACCTCAAAAATAACCTATAAACATTTTTACAATACAAATTTAAACAGACTCTTAGTAATGATTCAAAAAATTAAAAATGAAATCCCATGCTCATGTTGATACCAAATTTTCGTGCATTCGGGTGTGCGTAATTACCTCGCCAGTTCAGGTCAATACGGATAAACTTAAAGATGTTGCCCACTCCGACAAAGTATTCATAATACACTTTTTCGTCGGGTGCATGATAGGGAATGTTAGAGGCATTCAAGGCTTTGTTTTTGTCGGAAATGGTTCCGTAAGCGGCTTTAATCCCGACAAACTCCCGCAGGTTTAAATCTCGGATATAGGGTATTCTGGAAAATATCCGTCCGTCAAAATTATGTTCGAGCTTAAGCGTAACATATTCATCAGTGATAAATTCGTAATAATCCAACAGATTGAAACCGTTATATGCCGAAAAGTAAGATTGATTTCCAGGAATTATGCTCAGCAAAGAAAGTGGCACTTCGCCGTATATTTTTCCCATTTCGACAGTTGGCGTGAACCAGCCAAATCCGCCGACCAAAATCGGGTGGCGATACATCAGCTGGACTTTTTTGTAATCAAAATCACTGTTCAGCATACCTTTTACCCCCAAAGTATAATTGAAATATAACCTCGAAAATCGGTCGTCAACCAAAGTTCTGTCCACACCATAGCCTACTGTTTTTTGTCCGGGCGTGTAATCCACAGAAATATTGATATCAGTCTGATTCAGCTCATTTTTAATTTCCTGCTGAGATAAATCAGTATAAAAATCAATATTGAAATTTGGCGATGCCGAACGAAGTTTTTTATGCGAAAATGTGGTCGAGAATTTCAGATTTTTTATCGGTTCGATTTCCAGTCCGGCGACAGTCAGTTTGATTTCGCTCAGTTTGGAATTATCTCCACTCATCAGCAATGAATTTGATGCCAGACTCCGTCCAAGAACATCTGTGATAGGGGATAAGCTCGATGCCGTTTGCTCAATATCATGTCGCGTTCCTGCCGAAATGATAAACCGGTGCTTGGTGTCAATCATATATTTCCCGAGCAAACCGTATTTGAAAGCTTCGTCTTTGAAGCCATAAGCACCGAAACCTTCAATCCGCCATTTGTCGTTCGGACCAAAATAAGTTCGCCCGCCAGCTCTTAGCCTCAATCCTTCAATATCGTTGTAACCGAAAGTGGAAAAAATCGGGCCATAATCGAACTTATTGAACTGCATATAGCCACTTCCAAGCGTAGCAACCAAGTTGGTGTACCATCTGAATTTCTGGTTGGTTTGCAATTCGTCGAGCATTTGGTATATGCCCATTTCTTTTTCCGATAACGGTTCGAAACGATAGCTTTCCCAGAATTCGTCGGGTTTGTTCAGGATACTTTCGTTATAACTATTCAGCTGACTTTTGTAGAATTCATCAGGCTTTTTGATATCAAACAGGTAATTGTTGTACAATGAAGTTCGCTTGCCGTATAAGCCTTTCGCTTTTTCTTTTTTACGAAGGGCAAAATCAGCATGAAAAACATCTTTGGTCAGCAATAGGGTAGAATTGTCCATGCTGTCAAATTCCTGTTCCATATAAATGCCCCGAATCCAGTTCACGTTCATGTCTTCGCTGGCAGTCATGTCTATTTTTTTGATTGCCCAGGTGCTGTTATCAACCCAAAAAGTTCCTCTGAAAGTCAGTTCGCCCTTCCGCCTCGGATAATAAACAATTTCGTAGCAATCTCTGTCGCCAATACGGGTTGTGTCTGCCAGCACATAGTTGTAAACGTGGATTCCCGTGGTCGAAATCGGACTGACAAAATCTTTGTCGAATATTTTGATATAATTATCATAAATATCATATTCGGCATACAGGTCATTGAGCAGAGCGTCAATATGTTGGTTGTTCTCAAAGCCGGAATTTTTATTGGCTTTCAGCAATTCTTTTTTCTGTGATGAGGTGTTGTCGCCATATACTTCGATAATTTTTTCATTGATGAAGATAGGCAGATTGTCTTTTCCGAGATTCGAAGTGGTGTCGATATAATCAAATACAAATTCCATTCCCTTGAACAGTCGGCTGTTTATTAGTGAACTATCGGCAGGATTAATGGCAAACTCTATTTTTTCGTATTTTTCAAACTGATATTGTTTGTACCGCCGCACACCATTTTGTTTTTTGTTTGCCCATACTTTCCGTAGAATATCTAATGCCGGATTATCTTTTTTGGAGGTTTTTCCGGTATAAATAATCATTTCTTTCAGCACATTGTCGGTCAGTAATTTGATAGTCAGATTCAGATTTTTTTTCTGTTTCAAAGGAAGTTTGAATTCTTCATAACCGGTAAAGGACACAATCAGTGTGTCTTTGGTTTGCTGAGATTCATAATAGAAATTACCGTTTTCGTCACTTTCGGTTCCTTCGTAATAATCCTCAAAATAAATTTCCGCAAATGATATGGGAGTTCCAGCGTCGTCTGTGACCGTTCCGCTTACTGTGGTTTGAGCATGAGTGACGATTGCCAGTAAAAAGGCAAATATGATGTATTTCCAATTTTTCATAGTAAAAAAACTCCAACACAATTTGTGTCGGAGTTTCAAAGATACTGAACTAATTTTATTTGTAAGCTACTTTTTTCACAGCTTTAACCACGTCACCGGCATTTGGCAACCATTCTTTTAGCAATGCAGGCGAATAGGGTGCAGGTGTGTCTGCTGTTGTAATTCGCTGAATAGGAGCGTCTAGATAGTCAAATGCTCTTTCCTGTATCATATAAGTGATTTCGGAAGCTACAGAGGCAAAAGGCCAGGCTTCTTCCAGGATAACCAAACGATTGGTTTTTTGTACCGATTTGATAATCGTATCGTAATCCATCGGGCGTACGGTACGTAAATCTATAATTTCGCAGGAAACATTTTCTTTTGCCAATTCATCGGCAGCGGCAAAAGCTTCTTTAAGAATTTTCCCGAAAGAAACGATAGTCACATCAGTTCCTTCGCGTTTGATATCGGCAACGCCCAAAGGAATTGTGTATTCTTCTTCTGGCACTTCGCCTTTGTCACCATACATTTGTTCCGATTCCATGAAAATAACCGGGTCGTTATCACGGATAGCTGATTTCAACAAACCTTTCGCATCGTACGGATTGGAAGGAACAACAACTTTTAACCCCGGTGTGTTGGCATACCAGTTTTCAAAAGCCTGAGAGTGCGTAGCCGCCAACTGCCCTGCCGAAGCCGTAGGACCTCTGAAAACAATCGGAATATTGAATTGTCCGCCTGACATTTGTCGCATTTTTGCCGCATTGTTGATGATTTGGTCAATCCCGACCAATGAAAAGTTGAAGGTCATGAACTCGATAATGGGTCTTAAACCATTCATGGCTGAACCCACACCGATACCGGCAAAACCAAGCTCGGCAATCGGCGTGTCAATCACTCGTTTTGCACCGAATTCGTCCAGCATTCCTTTACTGGCTTTGTAAGCACCATTGTATTCGGCAACTTCTTCGCCCATTAAATATATGTTCTCGTCGCGACGCATTTCTTCGCTCATCGCTTCACAAATAGCTTCTCTAAACTGTATTGTTCTCATGTTCTAAAAATGATAAGTGTACAAAATTATAAAATTATTGCTTGTCTGCCTTTATTTTTTGAGAGAAAATCCAAAAGCCTTATGCACTAGGCAATAAGCTGTCTTTGAAATCAGCTAAAGAAATTGATTTTATTCTGTAGTATCTTAGAATTTTACGTTGAAAATACGCTAATAATATAATTTCCCGAAAAAAAATCATACCTTATCCCAACCTTTCAGGTGTTTTGGTACTCTTTAATAGGTAAAGATACATTTGATATGAATGAAAACTTAATCAATCAGTGCAGGAAAATGGACCGTACGTCGCAACGGCAGATGTACGAGCTGTTGGCTCCCAGGCTGTATCTCGTTTGCAAACGTTATTTAAAACAAGAAACAGAAATTGAGGAAGCCTTGGCAGATGCCTTTTACACCATTTTTACAAAATTGGAACAATTAAAGGAAAACGCTGCCTTTGAAGCTTGGGCAAAACGAATTGTCATCAATCAATGTTTATTGACGATTCGCAGGAAGCCCGAAAGACAATTGTACGTGGAAGATGTGGCGCCCATTGCGGTTTCCTCGGAAGAAACTGTTTTGGAAGAACAGGATATTTTAAAACTGTTGGAACATTTACCTCCGGGTGCCAAAAATGTTTTTTGCTTGTACGCCATCGATGGCTATTCGCACAAAGAAATTGCGGCACAGTTAAACGTTTCCGAAGGAACATCCAAATCGCAACTCAATGTGGCACGTACCAAATTGAAAGAGTTAATTGAATTATTTTACAACCAAACACCTGAAAGCTATGGAAAATCAAGATAAAAATATAGACAAACACTTCCGTAAGCTCGCGGAAGAACAGCAACCTAAATCATTTCCGAATATGGATAAGGTTTGGGACAACATCGAACAGAAATTAGACCGAAAACCTACCAAAAAAGCATTCCTGTTTTGGAAATACGCCGGCATTGCAGCAGCAGTATTGGTATTTGCAGGTTTGGGAATACGATTTATTGATAATTCAGGAGAGGTTTTGTCTAAGAATGATTACCAAATAGAAGCAATAGAAATACTTGAAATGGAACTTCCGATGGAAGAGCCAGAACCCGAAGCAGAGCCGGTAATGATTCAAGAAGAAGAGTTTTTTTTCAATGATGAATATGATAGTTTTATGACAAATGAGGCTCAAGACTCCGAATCCTACGAATCATTCCAGGAAAACCCATTTGAAAGTGCAAAATCCAATCCGGTTTCAACGTTTTCAATTGATGTGGACAATGCGTCTTATACCAATATTCGAAGATTTATCAACAACGGGCAAACGGTTCCAAAAGATGCGGTACGAATTGAAGAAATGATTAATTTCTTTAAGTATGATTATGCACAGCCAAAGCAGGAGCACCCTTTTGCGATTCATACCGAATACAGTGATGCTCCGTGGAATCCAAACCATAAGCTGTTGCGGATTGCTTTAAAAGGAGAGGAAATTCCGACGGACAAATTACCGAAATCCAATTTTGTTTTTCTGGTTGATGTTTCAGGTTCAATGGATTCGCCAAATAAATTACCTCTTTTGAAATCATCAATGAAGGTATTATTAGATGAACTTCGTGATGACGATAGGGTTTCGATTGTTTATTATGCGAGCGGGACAGGAGTTTTGTTGGAACCAACGAAAGCGTCTGACAAGAAAAAAATCGTTGATGCCATTGACAATATGCGTGCTGGAGGTGGAACTTCGGGAGCGGCAGGCTTGGAATTGGCGTACGAAATGGCTGAAAAATATTTTGTTAAAAACGGAAATAATCGTATCATTCTCGCTACTGACGGCGATTTCAATATAGGAAAATCTTCTGATGAAGAAATGCAGGAATTGATTGAAGAAAAACGAAAAAGCGGTGTGTACTTAACGTGTCTTGGTTTCGGAATGGGGAATTACAAAGACAGCAAGCTGATGACGTTGTCTAAAAAAGGAAACGGAAATTATGCTTATATCGATAATATGCAGGAAGCCAATCGTTTTTTGGGCAAGGAATTTAAAGGAAGTATGTTTGCGATTGCCAAAGATGTAAAAATTCAGATTGAATTTAATCCGGCACATGTTCAAGCATATCGTTTAATTGGTTACGAAATGCGAAAATTACGCAACGAAGATTTTACCAATGACGCGATTGATGCCGGAGAATTGGGCAGTGGGCACACGGTTACAGCCTTGTATGAAGTAATTCCGACCGGAGTGAAAAGTGATTTTTATTCACAGTCAACAGCGTTGAAATATACAAAAAACACCGCTTCGGGAAATTTCAAAGATGAATTGGCAACGGTAAAATTCCGTTACAAAAAACCAGATAAAAATAAAAGTATCGAAATGGTGCACGCGGTTAATAACCAATCGGTTAATTTGACAAAAGCGTCCAAAGATTTTAAGTTTGCTTCAGCAGTCGCTTGGTTTGGACTGAAATTACGTGACTCAAAATTGATTACCAACAAAGAAAGCAAAGACATTGTAAAGTTGGCGAAACAAGGAATCCAGAATGATGAAGACGGTTACAAAGCTGAGTTTATCCGTTTGGTGGAAAGTGTGAGATAGATACTTGATTAATCTTCCAGACCTTCCGGGTTTTAAAATCCGGAAGGTCTTTTTTTAGATTTTATCTGCCAAAATTACCATTCAAAACAATAGATTTTCAGGACAAAATCCGATATTTGTTTGAAATACCGAAAATATGTCCACACAAAAATATTTGAATAGTCTTGCCCGCCACATTACTTCCGAAAACGAATCGTTGAGCGAAGTGATGATTATTTTACCTAGCAAGAGAGCCAAAGTTTTTTTGCTGAACGAAATCAAATCGTTGATGACTCAGCCAATTTTTGCCCCGACGATTTGGAGTATCGAGGAATTTATCGCTGAAATATCGGGTATCGAAAAACTGGATCCGGTGGCGTTACTGTTTGAATTTTACGAAGTGTATAAAAATATCAATCCGGATAATGCACAGGATTTTGACACATTCAGCAGCTGGGCGAAAACTTTGTTGACCGATTTTAATGAAATCGACCGATATTTGCTCGATGCCAGTCATGTTTTTTCTTACCTCAAAGATATTGAAGACCTCAAACATTGGGCGGTGGACGTAGAGCAGCAAACCGATATGATTAAAAATTACCTCTATTTGTGGGAACAAATGCCGGTGTATTATCAGGCTTTACATCAACATTTTGAGCAGAATAATTTTGGTTATCAGGGATATATTTACAGAAAATCGGTGGAAAATTTGTCGGTTTTTGCTAATCAGTTTACGAACAAAAAGTGGTATTTCGCCGGATTTAATGCGTTGAATCAAGCCGAAGAAAAAATATTTCAATATTTTGCTGAGGAATTTCAGGCACAAATCCTTTGGGATATCGACGAATATTTCCTGAATGATTTTAATCACGAAGCGGGTTATTTTGCCCGAAAAATCAAATCAAGCTGGAAGTATTACCAAACCAATCCTTTTCAGCAAATCGTCAATGAATTTGGTAAAGAAAAACATATCGAAATTATTGCCACACCAAAATCTGTCGGACAGGCTAAAATCGCTGGAAATATCATCAAAAAAAATAAAGAAAACGGGCAATCAACCACAGATATGGCGGTTATTCTCAGTGAAGAAAAACTGCTTTTGCCGATGTTGTATGCGTTGCCGGAAGATATTGGTGACATCAACATCACGATGGGTTACCAAAGCAGGTCAAATCCGGTGCAGCTGCTGATAAATTCGATATTCAAGTTACAGGTAAATGCTTATCGGAGGAATCCGAAACAATGGGTTTTTTACTACAAAGAGCTGATTGATGTTTTGGAAAATCCGCTGTTGGCAATGCTGGCGGACACGCAATCGGTCATCTCAAAAATTCGTAAACAGAATTTTACTCATATCACTTATGATATGCTGGTAAGCTGGCTGCCAGGTATCGAACAAACGCTTATCCGGTGGGATATTCCTGTTGTGGAAGTAGTGCAAAATATCCGCAATTTAATCTTGTCGTTACAGGAAAAACTACGTGAAAACAAAGATGATGTCACGTTGACTTTTTTGTATAGCGTTTACCAAATTATCAACCAGCTGGATTATTATATTACCAAATATCAGTCGGTGCAAAATGTGGAGCAACTTTTTGAAGTATATAAGCAAATTGTCGATTGGGCTGAGGTTTCTTTTGAGGGCGAACCACTCAGCGGATTACAGATTATGGGCGTGCTGGAAAGTCGTATGCTTGATTTTGAAACACTGATTATCACGTCGCTCAACGAAGGTGTTTTTCCGGCAGGGAAGGGCGAACAATCCTTTATTCCGTATGATGTAAAACTGGAATTAGGATTACCGACTTATCGGGAAAAAGACGCAATTTATACCTATCATTTCTACCACGCCATACAACGAGCAAAGAAAATCTATTTGATATACAATTCCGATTCTGATGGCTTGGACGCGGGCGAACCAAGCCGTTTTATCACGCAAATTGAGATGGATACACACTCGAATCATCAAGTGAGCAAGCAACAATATTTTGCTGATCTGCCCGACAAATCCAGTCAGCTTTTTTCAATCCGTAAATCTGAAAAATTACAGCAAAGATTACAGCAGATGGCTACCGAAAAAGGGTTTTCGCCAACAGCTTTGACGAGTTATCTGCGAAATCCAAAAGATTTTTATTACCAGTATGTGTTGGGCATAAATCCGTCGGAAGAAGTGGAAGAAAATATCGCTTTGAACACACTCGGAACGGTGGTGCATAATGTGTTAGAAAATCTTTTTCAGCCGTGCGTCGAGGTCTTGCTGACAGTTGAAATGCTTGAACAGATGAAACCAAAAGTGAGGGCAGAAGTAGAAAAACAATTTTATGAGATTTACAGCCAGAGCTACCAGAAAGAAGGTAAGAATTTGTTGGCATTTGAGGTCGTGGTACAGAATATTCACCAATATCTCGACTATGAAATGGCAAATATCAAACAAGGCGACGAAATCAGAATTTTGGCACTCGAAACGAAATTAGAAACCATTATTGAAGATGAAAAATTTCCTTATCCGGTAAAATTAATTGGTTACGTGGACAGGATTGAAAGAAGAAATGGCAGGCTGAGAATTATTGATTATAAAACAGGAAGAGTCGAAGAGAGGGAAGTGGGCGTGAGTGCCGGAAATTTCGTCACTGAAAAAAAATCTAAAGCGATGCAGTTACTTGCTTATGCTTTGATGCACAACAGTAGGGAAGAAATGGTGGAAGTCGCCAACTATTCCTTTAAAAACCAACAATCGGGTTATTTGTTATTTGCTTTGAAAGAAGGGCGAAAAGTGCTTTCTGACGCTGTAACCCCTGAAGTTTTAGCACAGTTTAAAACGGAACTCGTCGATTTACTGGTCGAAATATTAGATGAAAAAACAGTGTATGAAGAAACGGTGGTTTTGTGATTTTATATATTTATGTACCTGTTGTGCATTTAGCATAAATTGATTTTAGTTTTGTTTAAACTTCTGTTGAAAACGAAGAAATTCAGATACTGGATTGTTGTAAACGCTGTTATTTTCGACAGAATTCTTGTTGCTAACC
>Ga0180217_1000139_pt1 | contig 149713 bp, 46 predicted proteins | sample eDN3rd37CBELigOP_FD_128521 | JGI IMG/M metagenome (GOLD analysis project Ga0180217, IMG submission 128521) | Enriched Organic Plus compost microbial communities from Emeryville, California, USA - eDNA 3rd pass 37_C BE-Lig OP (version 2) (version 2) ... | reverse complement strand
GGTTTGAAAACACGAATTTCAAACCCCTCTCCGCCCAAGGAGAGCGTGGGCAGTTTCCTCGGGTGGATGGGTTCTCCTTCGGTCGGTGTGGGGTGCGGCAGAGGCGGCAAAAGTACCACTACTCCATTGCCCCTTCTCTCCCAGGTTTAACATTCTGAATGGGGGGGAAAATGACTTCGTCCACCCGCCCGCGTCACCCCGGCACTCGTTTTTTTTTCTGCGCACACCTTTGCTCGCGGGGTGTATATCTCGACTGAAGAGTGTGAGGTATGTGGGACAATTATATATATCGATGTGTATCACTAATTAAACCCTCGTATCTCGAGTTATAGTCCCGAGGATAACTCAAATTCCATCCATTTTCGAGTCCAAACACCACGCTCACTTTGACTTGTTCACGGTCTGTGCGGTGTTGTTGAGTTTCAAGCGAGTTTAAGTGAACTGGGTTTTGAAACTGGCGCGTTTGGTCTATGCCCAGCTTACTTCCTTGCAAATGACCCCAGGCTCCCAAACTCCGGCTCTCTGACTTCAACGCACGCCATACTCTGAACCTCGACAACTTGAAACAATTCGCGACGCGCATACGAGGTAGGTTGCTCACTTTCGAGGTGCGGCTTTGACTCATCTACACCAACTCTAGCTAGCTCATAGACTATGGACTTTCAGCAGCTCGCAGCAGGAGTTCACCAGCTTCTGGTGAACTTCCCCGAGCTGTTAGAAGACGGAGCCATTGGGCAGGGCAGGATTCAACTGATCGAGGTGGTCAACGCATTGCAGACATGCGGTTACTCGATCACCTTGAAGCACAAGCCAAATCAGTCATCTGCATATACGACGCCCGATCTCAATGCCGCAGACCAGCAGCTTCCCCAGTCTTTCGATCGCAAACGAAGAGCTAAAGAACAACTCACACCTGTCGATTCAGGGGTGGCAGTGAGCACCAAGCGTACCAGTCCCACGAATGCCGCTGGTAGCGGTCATGGCACTGGTGCAAACAACTTCACATCCTATTCTGAGCTGTTAATGGAGTATACAGCATGGCTTCTATTCGGCACGCCCATGAAGCCAAGACGAACGCAGCAATTGCTCACGGCTTCGGTCGTTGACCAATTCCGAGAAATCCTACCCATTCTTGTCACCAACTATCCTCATGTTGCCTACGCTCCTGGATTCAAGGCCACACGCTTTGGAGGCAAGGGTTCAGCACCTGCGACAAGCACGAGCCGAGAAACGCTTCATGCCCTCTGCCAGACGCTGGAATCACTGGCTATTCTCGGACATGCGGATGTTCGTTGCCATTCATCAATCCAGTGCATGCTCGCATTCATGCCCATCTCCTTACCGGAGTTGATTGATAAAATCTCCCCTGGATTGGACGATGACATGGCTTCAACCATGGCGAGGACGCTGTTCGGGCTTGTCACAATTAGCGAGTCGACCCGCGCGCTTCTCGCAGAAGTTTGGCCATGGCAGAATCTCGCCAAGCTTTTATCAAATAGTGTTTTGTCAAAGAGCACCACATCAGGGAATTATGTAGTAGCTGCGAATCAGTGGCTGCTTGCCACGACTGTCGCACTCTTAGCGGGCTTGTCTGAAAGCGACAGGACACGATATGTCAACGCCCTGCTGAACAGTCGTTTCGATGAAGCCAAAAACATTGCAAATGGAGACTCATCAAACATGATGACGAGTGCGGACGAGGAAGCATTGGCCATTCACAGGAAACACGCACTACGTGCCCTGTCTGAATCCAGTGTTTGGACGGAGCTAACGATAGCATTGGCGGAGGTATTTAATAAGGTCGTTGGATACGGGGGGAAGGGCCAAGGTTTGGCTGCAGCGGCCACGGCACTGGAAGCCTGGCACACCACACTCCGTCAACATTGCGTTAGCTATTTCTACCCTGATGTCCAGGAAGACTTACAATCACTTGGCGACCTGCCTTCAGCTGGCGCGAAGGGCTCTGCGGAAAAGAAGGTTGCCGCCGAGCCCTCCTACAGCAATGAAATCGTCGCCGTAACGAGCTCGAGTAGATTTAATTTTGTCAAGATAGGAGGTATTTCGGTTCCACGCACACGTGTCGAAAGCGTCGATCCGATCGATGTCGAGGCTGCCAAAATGCGAGCTGCCACACCTTACGTGCACATTACTTCCACGAAGGCTACGCTAGCATCTCTCGCGATGGCTCTCAACGAAAGCCGACCGATTTTGCTGGAGGGACCAGCCGGATGCGGTAAGTCAAGGCTCATTGACTATGTGGCCAATGTAACTAACAATCAGGACTATCTCCGCATTTTCATGGATGATCAGATGGATTCAAAGACGCTACTGGGTACACAGACGTGCACAGATGTGCCCGGTGAATTTGTTTGGCAGCCTGGCGTTCTAGCACAGGCATTGCAACAAGGTCGTTGGGTGGTCCTTGAGGATGTACACCGTGCACAGTTCGAGGTTTTGGCTTCGCTTATCCCTCTCTTTGAGAAAAATGTGCTTCTTATTCCTGGACGAGCTGAGGCACTCCGTGGAGCACCAGGTTTTCGCCTCCTAGCCACGTGGACAACGGGTCCATCCTCCATCACGGCAGCTTTTGCGAAGGCACTTGCAGTCTCCGCGACGACATCTGGTGCCGAGGAAGCGCTCACGGCTGCATTTGCTCCCATTGGTTCAAAGCCTGCAACGACTTCTTACTTGGACAGTAATTCCGGCATTGATAAAATCGAAAATGCCATGTCCGCACATCATCAGGCTGCTTTGACGATGAAGACGGCGGCTTTAGACGCGGATGCTGATACAAAATTCAGCCCATCAGCAGCACTTTCAGCACTGGCGTCCATGGCATCTTCTGCCACAGCACCAGCCCACGTGCTCTTGCACAGGCTGTTCACACGCGTTATTCTTCCAGGACTTACCCTTCTTGACATTCGAACGTTGATTTTCAACCGTTTCCTAGAGCTGCGTCGCTATAGTGGAATGGTTGATGCGGTCATCGCTACTGCCCGCTGCTTTGCTCTGCCACACATGTGCTCGATTGTCGCTGCACGAGCTGCAGCTGCCATCGACGCTGAGGAATATGCGGAAGGTGAAGAGGATTTGGTGGCTAAGGCGCGCGATGCATGCGTAGCCTCCGCAAAGCCAGAGGGCGAATCCTCAACAAGCGAGAAGACCTTGGCGCTGGCAGTCACATCACGAGCTGGTGCAGGTGCATCTCCCTTCGGACCCGCTTGCACCGTGACACTGCGCCATGTGCTTCGATTCGCTGAGCGCTTGGAGATGATAATCAAGAGGCTTCCTTACGTCGCGGATCCTGCGGGTTATGTTGACGAAAACGGACTCGAGGTAAGCACAAGGCAGATCTATTTGACCGCTGAAACGAGTCGTGATATCTATCGGTGTGCAATTGATGTCTTTGCTGGTGCTGCGCCACCTACATATTCACCTCACGTAATTACGCAGCGAAATGAAGTGCTACAGGCCGTAGCAAGCACATGGCAAGTGCCCAAGTCTGACCTGGAGTTCATTCATTCGTCTTTCAAACAGTCCATCGCGGTCACAGAGGCGGAGGTGACAATTGGCCACTATTCATTGGGACGGAACTATGCCAAGTCTATGCAGCTGTTGAATTCACCTCATTTTGCTAAGTTCTCACTCACTCGGCATGCCCTAAATAACATGGAGCGTATCTTTGCCGCAGTATGCGCTAATGATCCTGTCTTGCTTGTTGGTGAGACGGGTAATGGTAAAACATCGATCGTTCAATACTTGGCTGCGCAGCTGGGTCATGAGCTGCATGTTCACAATATGAATCAACAATCCGAGTCAGCCGACCTGCTTGGTGGCTTCAAACCGATCGAAATCCGTATTGCGTGCCTCCCGCTTATGAACGAGTTTGGACAGCTCTTCCCCAAAACCTTTTCGCGCACTAGCAACAAGACATTCTTGCAACAGATCAAGCAGGCGTTTGATCAACGACGCTGGAAGAGTCTGGTCCACTACTTTAAGCAAACTGTCAAGAATGTGCAAGTCAAGTATAAGGCACAACTGCAGCGCGCGGTCCAGCGAAAGGGTGGCGATGCAGGTGAGGAAGGAGACAGCCCGGCGATTAGTGCCACGTTGCGCCATCGATGGCAGGTTTTTAGTCAGAACCTGACCCTATTCGAGCGAAGGCTCTCGCAGACATCCTCGTTCGCTTTCTGGTTTGCGGAAGGCTCTCTCATTAAAGCTATCAGGGAAGGACATTGGGTCCTGCTGGATGAGATCAATCTGGCTTCAAACGAAACGCTTGACAGGTTGGCATCACTGCTTGAAGACAGCACAGGCTCCATTACGCTGTCCGAACGAGGTGATCTTTCCACAATTCGGCGACATCCCAACTTCCGTTTGTTTGCTTGCATGAATCCTGCAACGGATGCTGGCAAGAAGGACTTGCCTCCTCACATCCGTGATCGATTCTGTGAGATCTATGTTACTGATATTGAGGAGCCCGCCGACCTTGAGCTGATTATCAAAGAGGCTCTTGGCGAGCTCGCAGGACAAGTGTTTAACGTTCACAACATTTGCAACTTCTTCAGGCATCTCAAGGCTCTAGCTCGCACCACCTTGTATGATGGAGGAATGCGCCATCCGCATTATTCACCTAGATCACTTGTTCGTGCGCTGCGATTTACTCGCAAGCATGCCAGCACATATGGTGCATGGAGAGCGCTTTACGAAGGTCTTTGCCTATCGTTTTCATCGCAGCTGCATTCTGACTCACGATCGATTGTCGATTCCTTGATGTATCAGCACATCTTTTCTCCTGCCATTCGTCAGGCCAACTCACTGTCGTCCTCGCTGATCGTCGAAACCTCCACAATCGCCATTGGATCCATCCCATCTTTGCAGCAGCAGGAGGCGGATCGGTCTAAGTTGCAGTCCACGATCGAGAGTCTCACAAATTCAACCATGAAGAAGGCTACTTCCATGATTGCTTCGTCCAGTGCTAGTGCTAAGTCGAATGGTCGAAACATGGTCGTGGTTGGTCCACACATACTGCCTTCCGGGCCCTTACCACAGTCCACTACTGCGAAGGACAACTTTATCGTGACGCCAACGGTTGAGGCCCGCTTGACCGATGTCGCGCGTGGTATCGTAAGCAAACTACCAATCTTGTTGCAGGGCCCAACTTCTGCAGGTAAGACTTCGCTTGTCACATACCTGGCACAGCTAACTGGCCACAAGTGTGTGCGAATCAACAATCACCTGCATACCGATGTTCAGGAGTACATCGGCTCATATGTTACCGACTCAGACGGCAACTTGACCTTCCAAGAGGGTGCCCTCGTAACCGCTGTTCGAAACGGTTATTGGATTATTCTTGATGAGCTGAACCTTGCCCCCTCCGAAGTACTTGAGTCATTGAATCGTCTGTTAGATGATAACAATGAAATTTTCATCCCAGAGACGCAGGAAACGGTGCGTGCACATCCAAATTTCCTGCTGTTTGCGACTCAGAACCCGCCAGGATTATACGGTGGACGTAAGGTGCTCTCGAGAGCGTTTACCAACCGTTTTGTGCAGCTTTTCTGCGATGATCTTCCCGAGGACGAGCTGGTGACAATCCTTGAGCGAAGGTGTCGCATCCCCTCGTCCTATGCCCTTAAGATGGTGGCAGTAATGAAGGATCTGCAGAAGAACAGACAAGGCTCTTCAAATATGTTCGCAGGTAAGAAGACTTTGCTCACTCCACGCGACCTGTTCCGATGGGCGGATCGTAAGCCTCAATCTTATACTCAGCTCGCAGAAGACGGATATTTACTGCTTGGTGAGAGGTTGCGAAACGAGGAGGCCAAGCTGGTGGTTAAAAACACCCTTGAGCTGCACTGCAAGTGCAAAATTGACCTGGCGAAGATATACGAATCGACCGAGGTTCCAGTTCTTGAGGGTCTCGAGAGTGATCCTCAAAGCGTTAAGGCGTATGGTGAGGACAAAAAGGAGTCGAAGGAGAGCGAGGAAGCGATGTCAGCTGTAAGCAAGAAGATGCGCAAGGAAAAGCAGAAGGGTAAGGCCTCTAAGGGCACCAAGCCTAGTGAAGCCGATATGGAAAGTATGGCCACGGAGAGCACAGCGCATAGTGCCACTGACAATGTTTCATTATTAACACCAGCGGAGCAGCAGCGCCAACAGGAAATTAACAAACATATTCAAGAGGAAGCCGCTAAGCTGGGCTCGATTGCATGGACTAATGCAATGAGACGACTTTTCACCCTTGTCTACAGGTGTGTGATTCATAATGAGCCCGTCTTGCTAGTCGGTGAGACAGGCTGTGGTAAAACGACTGTCTGCCAAATTCTCGCTTTGGTCCTGCGTCGCAAGCTTGAAATTATCAATTGCCATCAACATACTGAAACGGCGGACTTTTTGGGTGGTCTACGGCCTACGCGTGGAAAAGAAAAAGTGCTCAAAACAATTGTTTCTAAGCTACACGCATTTACTCATGGTGATCTGTCTGAACTCGTGTGCCAGATGAATGAGTTGGACGCTCCGCTGCAAGCTTTCCTCGATGATCTCCGCGAGAGCGAGTCAAAGGCGATGTCTGAAGAGACTATGGAGTCGCAAGATGTTCTGGCAAACATTCAATCTTCCTTCCGAACAGTCATCAGTGCTATGACCGAGGTGCCCCTTTCGTCCTTCATTGACAGTTTCAAGTCGTCATCCAGCATGCTCATCGAGCCACGACATCAGGAAGTTCAAACCTTGGTCAATCTCTTTGACGCTACCCGCCTAGCCATTGAGAAAGCATCTAAGTGGCGTCAGCGATTCGAAGACAGTCTAGCCGCGTATGTACTCAAAGTCAGTGGAAAACCGGCTACCGTGAGTCATGACCTTTCCCACACGCTACACACGCACCACATTCCAACCTCAGATTACGCGCTTGCTGGCAGTTTCGCTGCACTGGGTGCGAGCGCCGAAGAAATCCTTCGTATGCTTCAGCCCTTTACCCTTTTATATCGGGTCCAAACCGCGATCATGCCCGAATTACGTTCCCTCAGTTCATCATTCAAGTCATTGTTTGAGTGGAAGGACGGCATTCTTGTGAAGGCCATGAAAGAAGGGAGCATCTTGCTGCTTGATGAGATCTCACTTGCAGATGATGCTGTGCTTGAGCGTCTCAACTCGGTTCTTGAACCTGAGCGCAAGCTTTACCTGGCCGAGAAGGGTGGTTCCGAACTCGAAGCCGTGGTTGCCCACAAGGACTTCGCGATCGTTGCAACCATGAATCCAGGTGGCGATTTCGGTAAGAAGGAGTTGTCTCCAGCGCTTCGCAACCGTTTTACCGAAATTTGGGTTCCCGTTCTCGACGATCGTAACGACATCCTCTCCATTATCAGGGAGCGAATGCTTATGCCTCTTAAGAAGTCCCCAAGTATCGAAGCAGCAATCACGGACGTTATCACACAGCGAAAGCACGCACTGGTGACATTCCGGCGCCTTGCATTACCTAAGCATGCCGAAAAATTCGCTCCGCTGCTTCTTGACTACATTGATTTCTTCAACACGCTCCGGATCCATCGTCGCATCTTTTCGCTTCGTGATATCCTCGCATGGACGGGTTTCATGACGCATATTTTCTTACAACCATCTATTGGTACGTTGCTTAATACGTCATCCGACGTCTTTGCTGGAGCGATGACAAATGAGTTGAACTGGGCACTCGACCGCTTCCAACACGCAAATGAAGTTACCGCAGAAGAAGCTGAAGAGCACACTAAGCTCTCGCTCATGATTGCCTATGCACACGCAGCATGCCTTGTTGTGATCGATGGCATCGCAGTTGGTGCTGCCGATGGTGACAATGAGCAGAGTGCTCAGAAGACAAGATTGTGCGTAGACTTCCTGCTTTCACAGTTCCCTGAGGAAGTCCGACCTGTCATTGAGGCTGAGTTGCAGAGTGACTCCCTTGGAAAGCTTCGCTCGATCCTACCCCAAGACGTTCTTGCAGAATGTAAGAATTCAGGAGAGCCGTCTACCGTGCTCGAACAAGACCTTAAACATGCTCCACACGGCTGGTTCGGTGTTGAGCCTTTCTTCGTACCTCGAGGCCCTGTCGCTCCAGTTCCAGATCAGTCTCTAAAGTATGCTGCAGACGCTGAATCTACGCGTATTAACATTGTGCGCATGCTGAGAGCGATGCAACTACCTCGTGCGATTCTCCTAGAAGGCGCACCTGGTGTTGGTAAAACATCGCTAGTTTCGGCGCTAGCGAAGCTCGCGGGACACAAGCTTGTTCGCATTAACCTTTCAGAACAGACTGATATGCTGGACTTGCTTGGTTCTGATATGCCCCTATCAGGAGCCGAGGGTGGCCGATTCGCCTGGTGTGATGGTGTTTTCCTTCAAGCTCTTAAGAACGGCGACTGGGTTCTTCTTGATGAGTTGAACTTGGCGTCTCAGAGCGTCCTAGAAGGTCTAAACGCCGTCCTGGATCACCGTGCTCAGATCTATTTGCCTGAGCTTGATAAAACGTTCGATTGCCCACCCACTTTCCGATTGTTTGCATGCCAGAATCCCACCGCCCAGGGTGGTGGCCGCAAGGGTTTGCCGGCATCATTCCTGAACCGTTTCACCAAAGTATGGTTACATGCAATGACGACTCGTGATCTGGAGGGAATTGCCAAGAGGCTGTATCCAGAAATCTCACCAGCGGCAATTTCCTTGATGATTAAATTCAACCAGCAAGTACACCACGATACTATGTCCGCACGTACATATGGCCGGCTCGGTGCACCATGGGAATTCAACCTGCGAGACGTCTTCCGCTGGTGTGACCTGCTTCGACATTCTATGTCTGACGCAGACTTGGTTATCGGTCAGAGATGCGTCGAGAAGAGGCCCGATAATGATGTCATGGAAGACAAGAGCAACCCCAATGGAACTGTGTCTGGTGCGGATTCCAGATATGCAGGTCGTGCGGCGGCCATGCTGCATCCCGGTGCCTACATCGACATTATTTATCTTCAGCGGATGCGGTCCGATGCTGATCGCACAGCGCTGCTAGACCGTTTCCGCGCCACTTGCGCTGAGTTTGCCGATAAATTGCCTGAGCAAGGGGATGCTTGTGCCATTTCGAATTATTATCGTGTGGACCAATATCCTTCCGTTTGCATTACCCCCACGATTTTCCGCATCGGCAGCGTCTGGTTGCCACGCCTCACACGCAGGCTAGGTGCGGCCGAAAACACTCTTGCTGGAGCAGCTGCGCTGGCATCCGAAGGGGTTGCGGCGGATCTTCTTCGTCAGCAAAACTCAACTGTATCCGGCGATAGAGCCAACGAATCGACGCTTATGTTTGCGCTTGAGAGAGCAGCACTCGCAAATACTGCTGGCAACAGAGTAGTTGGTAATGAAGATTCCATCCTCCTTGGCCATATCCTTCGCCCTCTCGAACATTTGGCACGATGCGTGGCTCGAGCCTGGCCTGTTCTTTTGGTTGGTGAAGCAGCTACCGGAAAGACTTGTTTGATTCGCCTGCTGGCGAAGTTGACAAACAATGATCTACATGAGATCGCTCTTTCATCGGCTGCGGATTCGACAGATCTCCTTGGTTGTTTCGAGCAAGTCGATTGGGATCGCCACCGTCAGACCATCAAGCACAAGGCAGAGCACCTCTATACCTACGTTAGAACTTCCCTGCTTGTTGGCCAAGGGTCTTCCGACGTGTCTCACTTGCATGATTTGACCCTCAAGCTTAGCCAGCTCACGAGCGCTTGGGAGGCATTTGAATCTGAACCCATGCAGGCGTCTTTGAATGATACCAAACAGGGTCTCTCAGGTGAGACGCCAGAAGTTTCGTTGCTGACCAAGGAGGAGATGAGTGATATCCAATCGTGCGATCCCGAGGCTGCTCGCAAGGCTGCTGAAACAGCTCGACGAGCAGCTCAGGAAGCTCTTTTACCCAGCTTCTCTCAGCGCGCCTTTGAGGCGTTAAAACAGTTCTTGTCTCTTGCGAACGAGTTCGTCCATGAATATCAGCTTGCAGACGCCTCGATCGAGGGTCTCTCCACAAACTTCATTTCTCCACTTCCTCAGCATCTGGATCCATCTCGTATTCTCAACGAGCTTGAAGCCTTCCAGTCAATTTCGTCATCGACGAAGCAAGCAGTTGGGCGATTCGAATGGATGGATGGGACGCTGCTTCGGGCCCTTGAGCAAGGTGAATGGGTTGTCTTGGATAATGTAAACTTTTGCAACCCGACCGTCCTGGATCGCCTCAACGGTCTTCTCGAGCCAGGAGGCACGTTGCTCGTCAGTGAATGCGGCTTGGTCGACGGGCAGCCACGCATCATCACACCGCATCCCAACTTCCGTATCTTCCTGACAATGGATCCGCAATTTGGTGAAGTATCGCGAGCCATGCGAAACCGCTGTATTGAAATTTGTCTGACCAATCCAATAGGTCAAAACATCCCGGTTGAGCAACCGCTTGTTAGAACCAGCGCTACTGTTGATATTGCAACAGAAGCCTCATCTTCAACACCAGCAAGCCATCGCTCCACTCATCACCATTACCCAGAGCTTGAAAACTTGCAAGATCCATATACTGGCGTGACATCTCCCTCCACAATTGCTCATGCACTGGTTCGTTCGGCAGCACTCAAGATCTTTGTTGAGCAGGGCTACAATGCTGCGTTGAAGCCAATTGATCCGGCTGAATTCTTCCGGATGGTATTGCCTCCACTCTCTATGCCAAGCGCAACAGATGAGTATGTGGTGAAGGCTCAGACTCATGATGTTTCTGGAATCGACGAGGCAAGTTTGGCACGGGAAGTCCAGGTTGCTTCTGGAAGTATTGAGACTTCGACTTCACTTGTTGTAAAGAGTTCGAAATCAGCTAAGCCAGCATCGATTCCATCATGCCAGAGCATCGACGCAATCCTCACTCCAACTGCGCTCAAGGATTTGGTTGCTCTCGCCATGAATCAAGGCATTGCAAATCCAGCGATCGCACTCCTAATGGCGCAAATGCATACCTCCATGCTGCTCTTCCCGTCTTTGCTGTCATCTATTTCGGTGTTTACTAGCCCTGTTACGTGGTCAACGTATGCTACTACTGGTCAACTTCCACCTATTCCGCAGCTTAGCAATCGCCACAAGGTGTGGACAATCCGAAATCTGACAAGATGGGCAACCCTTGCATCAACGTTGCTTGAGTACCGTGAGCGCGAGGGTTACGGTGCGATGAAGAAGCACGATGAGCTTTGGTCGCTGCTCTGGACGACTTTCTTCCATGCCTACACCTTGACTCGTTTCCAGGCACTGCCTTCACTTCAACGCTATTCATCGTACGCTTTCTCCTTCTGGCTCACCAAGACCGCGCTTGCAAGTGATATTCGTGCAGGTTCGATGTTTGAGCAGCCGACTACATCTTCGCAACGATACGATCCTTTCGCGAGCGTCTTCTCGATAATTCCTTACCCTGCACTATTCCCCTTCAATTCCGCGTTACTTTCGTCACTGTCGTATGTATCGACGTCCGAAGTCATGACATGCCGAAACGACCTAAGCATCCCAGAGTATCTTGTGCACTTGATTGCATTTACGATTCCAGCAACGTCAACCGCTTTGACTGCCTCGCCGTCATCAGTTGTCACAACGTTTGCTGACGGAGCAATCAGTGGATTCGATACTTCGCTCCAAGCTATTTTGCGTAACGCTGGAATATTGCAATTGAACCAATTCTCTGCAACCAAAGAGCAAACGGAGGAATTGCAGAGAATTCGCAAAGCAACTTTGTCACTACCTCCGATTTCCGACGACGACTTCTCACTGGAAGAGACGGGATGTGGCAGTTGGAGCGTTCCAGGTCCATTGCCAGTTGCATTGCTGCGCGCGACACTCGGATCCGATGAAGCGGGTCGTCCGGTGAAGCTACCAGTCTCTGCTTGCGTCGTGGTTGCAGAGGCATTGCGACGATACATCATGTTGACGTCACGGACCACCTGGCGCATCCGTTATACTGCTCTTAAGCAGTTGATCATCACTGTACACAAATTGCGTTTGATTGCTCATACTGCAGAAAAGCATGCTGTCTCGAAAACGATGAACGCTCAGAGTGTTAAACAACCCGCATCGGTCTATTCTGCGACGCATCTTCGCGCAATGCAGCAGCAACTAGCAATCATTGGTCGGGGCATCGCGGTTGCATGTGAAACCATCAACTCGATTTTCGACCCTGCTGCAGAGCTGAGATCGCCTATGGAGGTTCTTGATATTGGTCGACAAGAGGCGCGAGATGATTCCGGGCGCTCTTATGCTGATCTCACCTCATGCCTCGCGAGATCTCAAGAGAGATTGCATTCGGTTTATAATGCTTTGCTCGAGTCTCGTGTTGCCGTTGCTACCGCTTTGTCAATTTCGCGGGACATCCTTTGCGACCAACCACTCGATATGGCAACAAAAAAAACTTCCGATCTGTTGAACATTCTCAGTGCGAAAGCGGCCCAAAGCAAAAGTGGTTCGAGCAGTCGAGTGCATCTAGCTCGAATGCTTTGCATTCAACACTCCTTGCGCTTCCTTGTCAAACTCCACATGCAACTCGCATTGGAGGGTGATCGCACTCGAGATCTTTGCATGCGTCTCAGATCTAGCGGACTCTCTCTACCTGCTGGAGTTCGCGCTATGTTGTATCCTCTAGCTGTGTCTGTCGCCGCGCATGCCGGATTCATTCCTCAGCACGCCCTTGATGAGCTACCGTTTGTGTCCGTCCTCTATTCCACTCTCACTTCAATTTCTGATATGTTAGGGGACCTAGTAACTGGTCTGGCATCGGTTTCCGCATTGTTGAGCACGCACATGGCGAATCCAGCGCAGGTGTTCGAGTTACTCGCTTCGCATTACGTACGCCTACTTACGCAGGCTAACTACATCCTCGATCTGCGAAGCTCCTTTGTGTCAATGTTCTGGAGCGCATCGACAGCGAGATTCACTCATTTCAATAAGAATTCTGGCTCAGATGCTGGCTTCGTCTGGAACTATCCCGAACTGCTTGTCTATTGGAGGACGTTGCGCACCAACGTTACTGCTATTAGCGCGCAGCTTAACGAAGTCTTCACTACGTTACGTGCAAAGAGGCTCGACTCCAAGGTGATGGAGTTGATTTCCGCCCCTCTCGAGGTGATGAGCAGTCAGCTTAACGATACAATTCGCGCTGTCAACCACGCTTCAGAATGCCTTATGCATCAAAGCGGTGGTTCTGCGTATTTGCACGCATTGGTTGGTAAGCCAATGCTGGGCCGAGCAGGAGGAGAGGTGCTATTAGTTCCGCCCGGACCTACCTTTGCTATGCTCCAGGCAATTCTGGATGAACTTACAATGGCAACTTCGGTGGTGCCCAAGTTAGGAGCGAAAAGTAAACCCTTGATGGGATTTGACTATGACATGCTTCAAAGTTTCGTCGAATCTGGTTCAGTAAGTTTGGATAATCCGTATGGACCGCCACCAATGGTAACGAGTTCCAACACGACTGTATTGGCGTCGGTATTCGAACGAGGAGCAACTGGTATTGCGCTGGACGAAGCAGCCCGTGCCCCGAGCCGACTTTGGGCTCCAGTTCACTTACATTGGGCACTCACGCAACCTCAGCGAACATCCATTATTGAGTTGATTTCTTCTAGCTTCTTTGCACGTTCACCGCTATTCCTCAAGACAATTATGTCTTCAGCCTCCGATGCGGTTACCGCCCTCATCGAGTCTAACTCACCGGAAGTCAGAGGCCTGAGCAAGTCCCAACTTGCTCAATGGAAGCAACATCAAATTGCAACTAAGGCTCAAGAGTACTTGACGGAATACCTTGGCACCCTTGCTCGAGCTCCCAGTCGTATTCGAGATCGTCTTGTCCGGTATCTTGAGGCTGCGAATGCGTACTTGCCCGTTGCGACTGGCAAGGCGCGTGCGGGTGGCAAGATGCCAATTCCAGCTGCTTTATTGCCAGGAGGAGCAGGTGCGGGCTACGCGGCGCAGGTTGCACAGTCGAAGGTCCCAGACCACGCATTCCTGCTGCCTATCGAGGATGTTCAATTGATTGGGCTGCTCAGCCATCTCTTGCAGAGCGTTTCCGAGCTTTATGGCTTCATTCTTGTCCACCGTGGCCATGGTCGTGTCGAGTCGGCTGAGGATCAACCTGAGCACGGTTCGGATTCCGCCAAGTTGGAAGTTGTTAAATTAATCCAAGAGGGTATATTTGATGTGCTCCGATCAGGTAATGCGCTGCTTACTTTTGTTGGCTTCCATGCTGATACCTCTACTCCGAACCAACCGCGCATCCGCACTTCTGCATCACCCGGGGATCTTGCATCTATTGTTTCATTGCTTCACCTCCTACAGCCCATTGCAGATCAGATGACCAAATCACCTGAGTCTGACACAGATGTCTCCAACAACTTCTCGTCTGAGTTCGTCGCATCCTTACATTTCATCATCCTCAGACTTCTTTGGCGGTTCGGTGAAATGAACTGGCACAACGCTGCTGTCTCACCTATCGTCACAAGATATGTGCTCAAGGCGGATACTGGTGAATTGATGACAGATGCAGCAATGCGCCTCGCGGAAATGACAGCAGATGAGGCAACTATGAGCGCCTTTGCGCAGCTCAGCCGAGCAAAGCAACAGGCAGCGCAATCAGGAGAGCAACGCTCTGTAGTTTCCATTCCACACACGAATCTACAGTTTGTTTCTGAGACGAGGCAGATCTTCCGCAAGTTTGCAGGCCTTGGATCAGCCATACTCCACTTGCCCGTGCGCACACTCGCACTCAACACCTTTGCCGGCCGTGCGATGGCGGCTTCAATTGGTCGTCGTGCACGACGCATTCGTCAGCTGGGTGCAGCCGTTGAATATCTTGTCAGGATCTCGCCTCTAAACGTGGTTTCCACACCACCCGATTCGGATGTCAGCAGGCAAAGCCAAGCGGAGCTTAAGAACACGCAAATGCCCATCGTGCACGAGGTCGCAAGCGAGTTTGCGAAGCTCTTACTTAAGCTTGTGACAGCCTATGAAGCTAACGTAGCTCATATTTTGCGTTCCCTCGCACACGAGTTGTTGCGAATTTCGCGTAATCAGCGTCGCAGGCAAGATCCGACCAGCTCGAGCTATGAATCTGCGGTTAGAGGGCTTCTGCGAACTAGAGCAAAGGGGCAGTCGTATTCAGACAAGCTGCAGGCAATGATGTCGACCTCTACACATCCACTGATGGTTGCATTCATTAATCCTCTTCTGCCACAACTCATCACGGTGACAATGGGTGTTCTTGTTCCAACGGAGAAGTTGAATCGTACGCAAATCGTTGCGACTGCCAGCTTCGCTAAGCTTCTTATAGCCCTAATTCACTTGCGACTTGCGATTCCCGTTGCCCCCGTTGATCCTTCGACAGTTGCGGTTTATCAGCGTTCGCAATCACAGGCGCTGCTACTGCAGGCCAAGACAGCTTCGTCTGCACGGAAGTGGTGTGATGATGTTGCCACCGGTTCACCGGCATTTGCGATGGCCTCTAACGACGCCATCCCCTTCATCTTGAATCACGCTCTCAATTCAACAGGCACAACACGTATTGTCTCGTCACAACACGAAGAGTCATCAAAGCAAGACGAAGACGCGAGCTGCTGGATCGACCTCCCTGCATCAGGTGCTGATACACTGGAGTATAGTGCTGAGCTCTTACAGGCTCATGATATTTCGTCTCACGCTCGTCACATGGCTAGCTTCTCGAAGGGCCTAGCCTATCGAGCGCGCGATCAGACTTCTGACAAGGTTGCTGCTCAGAGGGAATCCGAATTTGTTTCGTTGTTTGCATTCCTACAGCGAATGGCCAATTCAGGACTTGAAGCGCCACGCATATGCCAACTTGCGCAAGGCTTCACTGAGTGCATCAATGATATGCTTCAGGCACAAACGGGTAACAACTCGCACTCAACTACAACGCGCGCCCAGGCTTCTAGAGCTTCCGAAGAAGCTACGATGGGTGATGAAGATGCGACCCTTCAGCGAATTGATCCACTAATTCTACGCAGCACGCAGTTGCTTCAAGAAGAGAACATTCTCCAAGACATTACACAGAGTCTGACGACCTCATTGGAGACCCGCTTTGTTGCTAACTTCCCTGACGTATGTGCTCCCGTCTTGGATGCAGTTTTTATGATCAAGACGTCTCTGCGTGAGTTCGCTGTTGTTTTAACATCACTCATCTCATCTCGCAGCCTGACTCGTGCGGTTCGTGCGCAACTTGAACTAGCTGACCCAGCGCTTGCTAATATGCAGACGAAGTTAACCGAGAACTCCAGTGCAGGGGATGTTCGCACTATTTTGTCCGTGCTCTATTCACTCACTGCTTTCCCTACACCGACCTTGCCCGACAGCTTCGCACCTAATTCCTCTCATCAGCCTAAGGCCGACCCAGTCGTTGGACCCCTAATGTATCTGCTCTCTCCTGGTGTCTCTCGTGCGGTTCGCGCCCTCGATGAGGCCGCCTCCCAAGTGCGGGCTATCAGGGAGCACATTCGTGCAGAGAAGCGCGCGGCCCGTATCGAGGCATTTGAGCGCGACCAGGCTGAGCTTCGCAAGCGAATCGGTGATGTTTATGGTGAAGACATTGTTGGCGATAGCGCGATGAGCGATGGTGCTGAAGTCTCAGAGCCTGACTCTCAGATGCTCAGCGCAACTTCGACAGACACCGGTGCAGGCTTCGATGCAGTGGATTCTGATGATGAAGAGATTGAGGATGCAGCTGAGCTCTTCCGAGCCGCCAGCGCCGGTGGTGTGGGCAAAAATGCAGGGTCACAAGATCCAGATCGTGACACACCACTTAACGTTGCTATCTTCCGTGTTGTCCTTCTCAGGACTCTTGTCGCAGCCCTGTCTTCGCCCATCTCAGGATCCAATCGATCTACCATTATCCAAGCCACTGCAGCAGGGGCGAAAGTTGGAAATACTTCGCGCGCAGCGCAAATGGCATCGATTCAGCAGGCAGCAGGTGTTCAGGGCATCGAAGGTGGCTCACTGAGTTCGGGTGATGAGCCCCTGGCCGTGCCTGAGCGCAGCCTTATCCACCTGGTAATGCTTCTCCTGAGCCGTGTCATGGCGACGTACCGCAGAAACGAAGCGGAACGTGCTCGGCGGGAAATAGAGAGGCAAGAGCTCTTCCGGTTCAAGTCACAGACTACCGACATCGTGACAGAGGAAGAAGAGATGGAGAGAGAGCTGCGTGAACTCTATCCGGATTACGAGGAAGAGTACAAGGATCTTATGAAAATGACAGAACAGTTCAACACCGACGATCTTAACGGAGACGATGACAGAATCGCGGCTATGGAAGCGGCGAAGGCTGCAGCTCGTGCTGCAGACGCTAATGCGTCACAGCTTGAGCTTGTTGATGACGACATCCGTGCAACTTACCTTGCTTTTAGGCTGATCTTTGCGAACTTTACGAAGCCTTTCGTCCATCGCCAAGAGTACGCTGGCACCATGGCATCCTTGCGAGCTATGGCGATCATTCTTTCTCAGCGCGCCGCTACTCGCGTTGTTTCTGCACTTGAAAAGGCTCACGCTGCGTTCGGAATCCTTGGAAAGCATTTCGATCAACTGTCCTTGGCTGGTCAGCTTTTCACAATGTCCACAGCCCATTTGTATCTCTCCCAGCACGTCTCGCTTGGAGGTGCAGCCTCCTCATTTGCGGCCTCCGTGGCCCAATTGGCGCTCGGAAATGCCGCGAGTGAGGCGACGGGTAATTATTCTGTTACAGATTTGCTGAGTATCGTGAACGCCGCTCATGTTGTGCTGCTTCCTGACCCATACGCACCGAAGCCATATGAGGATAAGAAGCACGGATGGAGGGATAGCAGTGATGAAGTCAAACTAGTGTACCACGATGTCTGGCGTCATCCCAATATGAGCGAAATCCAGAAACTGTCGGAGCCCCTCGCAGCATTCCAGCAGCGCGTGCGTGATCTTTTGTACCAATTCCCATCGCACCCATTACTTCGCCAGCTCGCACTCATGGCTAAGCGTATTGCCGACTTACCTATGACTTCACCTATTATGCGAGTGTTATGCGGCCTTGAGCTCTTACTCCGCAAGGCTGAGGAGTGGGAAAGCTATGCACACAAGGGCGTTAAGCTTCAGGAACAACTGTCCCCAATCAGCATCCTGGTCGCTCGATGGAGAAAGCTGGAGTTGTACTCTTGGCCAATGGCTCTTCAGCGCAAGGATGATGAGTATGATGCGCAAATTGTGCAGTGGTGGTGTCGCCTCTACCCAATTATCCACTGCACGCCCGAAGGCCTTTCATCCTACAATGTAGTCGCTGCCAAGCAAGCCTCTGCATCTGGAGCAGCGACAAAGGTATCCTATACTCTAACATTGGAAGAGGCGCAGGCGGCAGAGGCTGAGGCGCTTAGTGCACGCATGGCTGATTTTGACGCCCAGCATGAGAAAGAAATGCAGGCGAAGTCATACGACAGCTATCTCCTTCAGCTACACACTGCAATTCATGAGTTCATTGTATATTCGAACCTTGGCCACATCCGAACACGGCTGCAGCTTCTATTGAGCTTCCGTCAACAGATCGACCGGGAGATTGATGTTGACTACTCGATCAACCGACTTCCAAAGAACATCCGCCAGCAAATTAGCTACATGCTCGGCCATATCTACTATCAGTATGCCCAGTTCCTACCCAAGGCTATGGCGTATTTGCAAGCCGAAAAGCAACCGCTTATGGATGCTATCGCAAGCAGCGTGAAATTAGCGGTTTGGGATCTAAGCAACTATTGGAGTCTGAAAGACACCTCTGAGAAGTCGCATCGCAAAGTACAGAAGCTCGCGCATGACTATGAAGTCTTGCTCAAAACACCATTCTCCGCTGTTCTTCAGAAAATTGCAGCCGAAGACATCGCCGGCGCGCCAGGTTCAGGAGTACCCCCTCTCGGTCACGTATATAAGGAATATCTCGCTGCCAAGAATGAAGCTGCCGCACTCGTCAAGCGCCTGAGGCATACTCGGAAAATCAATGCCATGGTAGAAAAGAGAGTCAACCACTACAACAAGAGGCTCGACTCAGGTACTACCTTTGAACCCCGGTACAGGAGCGTTGACTCCGAAGCTGACAGCGATAGGATGGATGTTGCCCCGACTCCGCATCCTGAGGGCCCCATGGCAGAGGGCGACCCGCTGGAAGTAATGTCAATTGAGGCCCAGAAGGAAGCTTTGCGTCTGCAACGAGAGCAGCAGAAACGAGAAGAAGAGGCTGAGTACCAAGAGATCCTTTCTGCCTTCGCACTAGCGGATCGCATCGATCGTGACTCAATCTCTGTTCTCGTAGCAAGAGCCTCAGGGCAAGGTAATGAGAACAGCGGATTTGCTGGCCAGTACCTCCCAGTCATCCCGAAGGCCATCGAGGACTACGTAATCCAGTCAAGAGAAGCTTTCGATAAACCAGAGTCAGCAAGCCTATTCAAACTCGCAACAAAGCTTTCGTCTTCGCCTTTCCTATATCTTGTCCAGTTCTGGCTTCCAGCTCTGGCTCGATTCTCAAAGACATTGGAAAATCCAGGGGTGCTCTCTCAGCTTCTCGCATCGGCAACGTCGATCAGTGGTAAGGCCGTTAGCCTCGCTAGGCTCCCTTTCTATGTTCAGCGCATGACCACCCTCCTTTGCCACTCGGCTTTCTCACCATCGTACCTGGCTACGAGGCGTGCGGCCATCGGCACCCTCAATGAAGTCACCTTTGCGACCATTCAACGTATTGAATCCTTAGCACAGCCCGACACTGGTATTCAAGCGAAGAAGATGGCTGTCGTAGACACACTCAAGCTGTTGAAAAAGATGGGCCTAAGTCATTACACGTCAGCTGCGGGAATGCTTGTACCGTCGCTTGGCACATCACACTTCGCTGTCGCACCATCGCAGAGTGATTTAGACGTCTTCTCGTTTTCTGCTTTGCCTCCACCCCCGGACACTGCAAATAACGTTGCAACGAGTGGTGCAGGATCGGTTAATTCTGCTACGAATGAAACCCTGTCTGACACGCATCATGATCTGCATTCAGCGCCGCTTTCACTTCTTTCCGCGTCAGCGTCGGCTCGGGGTGTTGCCCTTACGCTTGAGCAGCGCGAAGATGCAGTGATCAACGTTCTTTCCGCGTCATTTGGTGTCATTTCGGCAGTGACCGACGAAGATGAAATGAGTCTGCATGCTGTCAGACCCGAGGCTCGCCAACAAGGCTTGATGGCCCTGAATCAGACTGCTGCTTCGACCCTTAGCACCAAGTCCATTGGTTTCAAGGCATTAGTCAGTGAGGGCGACAAGGGATCTATCCTTCAATTACCTTTGTGGTATCTGAAACCACCACTTGGTGCCGAGTATCCAAAGGCTGCATTCTCTCCACTTCCCAAGTCTCTGCATAACTGGATCTCTTCTTGGGACTCCCCGGCTAGTGGCACCCCTTCCATTGTAAAGGCATCTCTGGCGTTTGAACCTGTGAATGGCGAAATAGCCTCGCTGCTCGCGAGTCTTTCGGGTGAGTGTGATACGATGGCACACGCATCTTTTGCAAGTTTGCGCAAAATGCGCGCACGTATCAACCAACCGAAGCAGAATGATATCACGCGTGCCCAGGTTAACAAACTCCAAGGCTACTTGGAACACTTCTTTGCACTCTGCAGCAGCTCAATGCACCAGATCTCCGAACACGCAAGAGTCCACCATTGTCTTCACAAGTGGGTGTGCGCACTAAGCGCTATTCCAGCCATGCTCTCAACGGCTGATAGCTACGATGCCGCCACACAGTCAGCCCAATCTTGGAGAGAGGAAACAACACCATGCACACTACGCGAGCTTGCCTCGTTGATTGGTCTGCTCCTTGAGTGCATGGAAGCTGAAGTTGTATTGCTCCAGAGACTAATTTACGCCGCGAAGACTCATGAAATCGATGTCCCAGCAGCATCCGCGCTCTTGGAGCAGCTGACATCGAAGCCAGTTGAGCTACTCGAACGCAATTTTGCGATTGAACGCCTCTTTAATTACAAGCCCGACAATCTCTCCAAGATCAAGCAACAGAAGCTAACGTCACCCTTGTCCATGCTTCGCCATCTCCATTCATGTGTTTCATCGATCCTGGCCTTCGTTGAGCCGCCACATATCGCAAAACTAAACAAAGTACCGAAGTCTGATCCTAAGTCAACCTCACCTATGTCTGAGCGCACTACAGCAGTTGTTCTAGATGATTCAATGTTAGCTCATGCTCCATGGCTGGGTCTGACACTTGGTTCGCTCAACTCTATTGTCAATGATATGATTGACACGTTAGCTGTGGTTGTTGGAGGGGACTTTGGCAAAGCCATCGGCCTCTTACCGCTCTCGTCTTATGCAGACGTACGATCTTTGCAACTCGCAGATCGTTACGTCGAGCTCAATACGTCAGCGGCTCAGTTGCTTGACCACCCTGTTCGTTCGGCTTCTGCCTGGGTAGACGCATGTTCCCGTCTCTTCTCGCTCCAAAATGAGAATATTTCGTATTTTAATCAAGCCGAGGCAGGACTGAAGCTAGCATCGGCATTGCCCATGTCTCCTAGGGACTCCCAGAGTGTTCTGAAGGCTGCCGATGGTACCATGACATCCGCGATGGTTCTCGTCCAACAAATCCACTTTGAAATCAAGAAGGAGCAGGAGCGTGAGTTGAGTGATTCACAGGCACTTGCGGCCGAACTTGCGAAAGAGACATCTTCTAACGGAGCAACCTCAGCTGGGGCAACCCAGAGCGCAGCGCAACCCATCACCGCATCGGAAGGGCAATCATCGCTACCATCTCAGGACGAGGATGCCTCAGCCTTGCTCATGGAGGCTGAACCTCCCAGCTTTGAACTTCACTCGGTCGCCAATCTTCTGCGACGCGAGCTCAGTTCGACATCAACGCGCTTACAGACCGACTACTCAGCCCGAGTTCTACGTCGCCTTAGCCAGCTCATGTCTGCGTTGGCTCGAGTTCCCAAGTACGAAGTCGTTGACGGCCTTCGCCAAATCACCTCAGAGTACAAGGCTTGCTTGGAGTGTGTTGGAGCATTGGGTCCTATCGTCCACCAACACTTGGCGTATTCCTCACAAGCACTCGTTATTTCGCTGGCTACAACAAAGGCATCACTCCGATTACTTAATCTGTTGCTTGCAATTTTCAACGTCTGTCTCGTGAAGGGTCTCTGCAGACGTCCAGATGAACCCGAGACAAATGATGACGATAATCAGCAGAGCGATGAGAAGAGTGAAGGTGTAGGCATGGGCCAGGGCGAAGGCAGCAAGGACGTTTCTGACCAAATCGAAGACGAACAGCAGTTGCTCGGAACCAAAAATGAGAAGAATCAGGAGGACAATCAACAGGAGAAGAAGGATGACAAGAAGGATACCGGTCTCGAGATGGAGAATGACTTCGAAGGCGAGATCGGTGACATGCCTGATTCTAATGAACACGAAGATGATGAAGAGGACCCGATGCAAGACTTCGATAAGGATATGGGCGATCTGGCAGACGACGAGGATCAGAACATTGTCGATGAACGCCTCTGGAATAATGAGGAAGACCGAGAAGACGAGATTGATCGCACAAAAGAGAAGCGCGAGCAGGACTCAGAAACCCAAGGCGATGCAGACAACCGTGAACTCGTTGGCAACGAAGACCAAGACAAGGAGAACAAAGACAAGAACTCCCAGCGAGACAAGAAGAAGGAGGAAAAGAAAGACAAGGGCAAAGACAAGCAAGATCCCCACGACTCTGACGATGATGAAGGTCAGCCGGACGAGAAAATGCAACAACAGCAGGCTAATGACGAGGAAGACGAAGATAATGGTCTTGTAAACGAGGACTCTGCAGAGCGTGAGGAAGAGAACACTGGTGTCGCGCCGCAGGATCTGCCCGACGATCTCCATGTCGACGAGAATGACGCTGGCATGGAAGAAGAGCCACAACATGAGGACGAAGAAGGCAAAGAAGAAGGGCCTCAGGAGGAGGAGCAGCCAGATGGCGACTCGAAGGCCGAGGCTGGTGACGAGGGTGATGACGCCGTTGATCAGCAAGATGACGCCGAAAAGTCTGGTCAGGGTGATGAAGCTGAAGCTGATTCTCCTAAGAATGAGGACAATGATAACGCTGCAGAAGACGCCAAAGGCGAAGACAACAAAGAGAGTGATGGCAAGGATGAAGAAGGTCCCTCTGCAGAAGAAGGAAAGGATGAGTCTTCCAGGCTTGACGATGAGGCCAAGGATGATGAAAATGATGAAGGCGCGGATGAACGTGGAAACGACGACACCGTGGCGCAAGTCCCAGAGGACAAGACTATGGACGAGGAGCCCGACGATGAAGTCGATAACGACGCAGATGCTGATGAAAATCTTGACCGTGATGATCTCCAGGAGCAGTCCGCTGCCGAGCACCAAGTGGAGCAAGGGGCTGACGCCGACATGGGCATGCTAGGCGGTATTGACTCTCAACGCAAGGACAACGCACAACAAAAGAATGACCAGAGGCCAACTGCGAGCGACCAGAAGGAGCAACAGCAGTCCGACGATGGAGAGGAGAAGAAAGAGCCTGATGATGAGGAGGGAGAAGAAGAGGATGAGGAAAGCGCACGCATCAACGCCAGTAATCAGAACCCAGACGACCAGGGCGCGTCAACTGAGATGAGTGATGAAGCCAACCGTTCACGTGGAGCACCTCCTCGGCAGAAGAGCCAACCTCAACAGCAACAGCCAGAGATGCAGAAGCTCGACAATCCCTTTGCATCACTTGGTGATGCCCTGAAGAAATGGCGCGAACGCCTTGATATCATGGAGGCCGAGCAACCTGAGGCTAAAGTCGTCGAAGAAGAGGAAGGTGGTGAAGAGAACCTGGGTAACGACGCTGAGGATGAGACGCTCGACAATGAGGTCGGTGACCAAGTAGAGCATGTTCAGGAGCATGAGCGTGCCGATGCGCAGGTATTGGCCGCGGTTGACGAAGAGGATGATAAGAGTATGCTCCCGAAACTTCCTGACATGAAGCGTGAGGACGACCAAGACCATCTTGATGATGAATCACGTAAGATCGAGAAGATGAAGGAACTTAATGCAGAGGAGCAATCTGACGAGGAGGGTGGCGAAGGCAAAGAGGTAGATGCAGAAGAAGAGGACGAAGAGAAAGAATCAGAGCAAGATTCTGCAAACAATCGCAAGCGCCAGGCACGCGCTGCTCAGAATTCTGAGCGTGACAAAGAGCGCACTTTGGATCAGTCGGATGAGGAAGAGGACGATGACGACGCCGACGATGTTCCGCCGTTCGAAGAGCCATTCGATCCTTTCGCCCTTCAAAATGACGCATTTACTGAAGCCGCCACTCAGCATCACACGAATCCAGATTTCGATCTCGATGAAGTCAAAACCACAAGCGCTGGAACACAAGGCGATGATGATGAAGCCGATCGACGTGAGCTTACGGCTGAGCAACTGGCGAGCATGCGCGAAGTCTTGGATCGCGATTTGGAAGCCTTCCATGCTGGGGCTCTCGATGAGTATGGCAGATCCCGAGTTGAGTACGCCAGCAAACTTTGGCAGACTTTAACTACTGTGACATCGGATCTTGCTCAGCAACTGTGTGAGCAGCTCCGGATTATCCTCGAGCCATCACTAGCCTCAAAGCTCCAAGGTGACTACCGTACTGGGAAACGTATCAATATCAAGAAGATCATTCCATTCATTGCATCCCAGTTCAGGAAGGATAAGATCTGGCTCCGAAGAACCGCACCCAATAAGCGTAATTATCAGGTCCTTGTTGCAATCGATGATTCTGGCTCCATGCGTGCGAATCATGCCGGTCGCGTTGCCCTCGAGGCTCTTGCTGTGCTTTGCCAGGCTCTCACGCAACTCGAAGTGGGTGAGCTCTCAATTGTCTCCTTTGGCGATGAGGTCAAGCTACTACACCCCTTCCAAAAGCCATTCACTCCCGAATCCGGTGCTTACGTGGTGTCGTCTTTCCAATTCTCTCAGAAGCAGACGAAATGGCCCACCCTTATTGAGCGCATTTCGAACGTCCTCGATCATGCTCGTGAGGCTTCGTCGATCTCGTCAACGTCAACTAATTCTAACAGTGACGTTCAGCTCGTCTTTATCATTTCGGATGCGCGCGTGCAGCAGGATCGTGAGCTTGTTGCGAAGTTGACGCGAGAAGCGCTCGGCAAGAAGCAATTGTTGTGCTTGCTCATTATTGATTCAGACAAGATTCAGAATTCGATTCTCAACATGAAGTCGGTTACATATCCCGGCGGTAAGCTCAAGGTAACGGATTATTTGGACACCTTCCCCTTCCCATACTACACCATCATGCGTAATGTTCAGGCGCTCCCAGAAACGGTCGCGGAGGCACTTCGTGAATGGTTCGAGCTTGTGCAGCGTGCAAACTAACTACCATTATTCATTGCAACCACTTGTGGACAAAGTCACTTCAAACTGATGCTGATCCACGATTGTATGATGCTGTGCAATACGAGAAACTCACACATTTATACAAGAAACTCAAACACCGCTTTATATGCTAAACTAGTTCTGTTTTAAATACACATAATGTTTGTTTCAAGTAAGAAGCTACCATGGAGCATAATCAATGAAAAATCGTAAATCGGAGACGTTACTCATCATCACCCTTGTTGAGGGACAGCGGAGGGGGTACAGGTCGAGGGATGCGAGAATCAGGTAGTTGCCCTGTAGCTCCCTTGAGAGCAGGTGAGGAGGCGTTGGCATCTCGAGGCATGGCACCATTACCTCCAGCAGCGATGAACGATGGAGGCGTAGCTGGGATTACACCGACTCTCATTGGACTCGGCGCGACGAACGGGCCCGAAATGTTAGTCGTAGCTGCAGCGGTTGAGGAAGTTGTTGCTTGCGGAGTCGTGACATCTCCTACGTTTGTGATGAGGGATTGCAACTGGCGGCGGCTTTCCTCGAGTTTTGATGATCTCATTGGATCATGCCGCTTTCCAACGAGATAGTCATGAGCATCCGTCTCGACATTCAATTTACCGCCTCCGGGTCCTGTAGCGACCGATGTGGACTTTGGAGCCACGCCAGCTTTTCTACGAGGTTCCGCAGAGGTTAGGTATGGAGCAGCCTTTTGCCGAGAAGTAGCCGCCGAGCTCAAGGTGGAGCGGGGAGTTTGTAACTGCGAGGAAGTTGACGCTCGCGACTTGGCGGAGTGAGCACTCGTCAAGGGGCTTGGAGTTTGCCAAAGTTTGTGCTTTTCAGGGGGGTTCAAGCCGCGTGCGGGTGTCGCCGAAGGAGTGACGATCTCAGTATTCCATGACGGCTGCGAGTTTCGGGCTCGTTGAGTTGGATCCAATGGTTCGGCGTCTAGGTGAATTTGGAGAGAGGGATCTCGCTTGGATTCAGACTTAGACTGTTCTTCCTCTAGTCGCTCTGCCTCCATACCAGCAGCATGGGCGGCCATGGATCTCTCGAGCAATTCCGCATCACCTGGTTTCACGACACCATTGGCAAGCCGTCGAATAGCCTTAACGTCAGCATATGGAACGTAGCGCGTGCCAATATTAATTGTAATGTGCTTCATGACGGGCTTGATGTCGGGCGCATAAAGCGACGCCGCTGGCGTATTCGTCGATCCAGTGTTAAGCAGGATTTCTTTGCGGCAACGAAGTACAACAAGGGTGAGTTTATCACCTGGTCGATGAGCACTAATTGCCCTCGAGAAGTCAGCATTTCTCGGAGTAGCGTAAGTGCCAACGCGTTCAATTCGATCATCCTTCAACAGACCTCCGGCTTCCGCAGCGGAGTTCTCTAGAATGGCCTTCACTCGCACAGAAGTTTGTTCGGGATCCTCGGCGTAGGGTGGATCAATCACCACTCCGAGCAAGGGTTTAATTGAGCTCAGGAACTCCTTAGCCTTCTCTACCAACGCGATTCTTTCAGAGCGGAGCTGCCTTGAACCTGTTGATGATGTAGGAGAATATGGCTCTGTGCTGTAGCGCCTGCTAATTGGAGATTGGGTAAGATCTGAGATAGAGTCATCGAGCTCGCCCCCTTCGTCGGTCTGACGTGGAAGTGACCGTCGGGCGAGTTGCGCGGCTTCCATCTGGTCTCGTAGTCCATCTGCCTCTTCCTGCGCACTTGCTGCGATTTGCTCGAGCTCACGAATCTCAAGGTCCTTTTCTGCGGCGAGGGCATCGATTTCTTCGCGTAATAGTTGGGATCTCTGGTTTGCGAGTTCGAGTTCTTCTCGAAGCCTACGAATCTCTTCTAAGCAGGCGAGGTGATCCACACCAGTTCCGGGACCACGAACCAGAGCCTTCTTGACTCGTTCTGCGAGGTTTTGTTGACTCTTGAGTGCGCTAGCAAGCGTTGCCTCGTTAACCTTCGCCTCAACAGCGTATCGATTCTGTAGACGTTCCATTTCGAGTGCATGTTCAGCCTTTAGAGCATTCATTGCAGCCTGCTTATCAGCCTCATGATCTTCAATTCTTGCATTGAGATCCAGAATTGTCTGCGTCATTTGCCGCATTTCACGTTGGACATTACGTGTTGCTTCCACGGCCTTGTCACGTTCGCTTTCCGCTGCTGCGAGCCGAGCTCTAAGCTCCTCAAGTTCGACCTCAAGCGAGGCTTTCACTCGCTGAAGGGACGCAACTTCCTTCTCAAGGTCGGCAACTCGTTCCTCCAATCGCTTCTCTGAAGCGCTCGAAACTTCGAGCTTGAGAGCAGCATCATGTGCTGCAGCCCGCACCGCTGAGGACTCTTGGGTCACTCGAGCTACTTCAGCCAAAAGGTCCGCTTGGCGTTGTGCCAGTGCCTCGAGTTCATTTTGAAGCTCGCGTTTCTGTCGCGCCGTTTCAGCGAGCTCATTTTGCTGGCTTTCATTCGATTTGCGTAGCTTTTCGAGCTGTTCCTGCAAGTCATTGATTTGGCCAGCATTCTGAGCGCGCTCTACACGCATGTCGTCGAGCTCTTTGCCTTGGGCTTCGACAGTCTCGTTCAGTCGTTGGCATTGTTCCGTCATTGCTTCAAGCTCTTTATCTACCTTATCGAGGTCGGCTTGTGCGCTTGCCAATTTGGCCTCTGCAGTCGCCAGTTTGTCCTCAAGGCTGCGAGCTTTGGCATTCTCATGTTCTACTACTGCCTCTAGGTCTGTTATGCGACGAGTGGCGTTCTCTAGTGCCAGAGCGCTTGCTTCAGTCTTTGCTTGCTGTTCCTCCAAGGATGCTTGAGTCTGTACCTGTTCGGCAGTTTTCTGCTTGAGAAGTTCACCGAGCTGGCGGATTTCGCTTTCTTTCAGTTGGAGCTCTGTGCTCTGGGCGTCAACTTTCGCTGCGGCTTCAACAAGCTCGAGCTCTACACCTTGGAGCCGCTGAAGCTGCTCATGCAACCCAGTCAATTCTTCTGAGAGTGCACTGATCTTTGCGTCGGAATCGCTTAGTCGCTGAGTTGCTTCAGCAGTCTCTGCTGCTTTGGCGTCATAGGCAGACTGTAGTGAGTTGACCTGCTGCTCGAGTACATTAACTCGGGCAGTGGAGCCTTCTAGTTTCAGGCGAGATTCTCGAAGCTGTTCATCCATTAATGCTGAGTGCTGCTTGGCTTCCTCCAATTCCTTTGCCAGAGTTGCTAGTGTAGCAGTTTTGCTTGAAAGCTCCGAGGCGTAGTCTATCAGCTGCTGCTGTTGCGACTCCAATTTGACGTTGGCAGCGTCAAGTTGCTCACGGAGGCTGAATTGGTTAGCCTCTGCTTGGTTAAGCTGCTCGCGTAGGGTGTCACGTTCGGCCTCGTGGCTCGTGGTTACCTCTCTGAGCTGTTGTTCAGTTGCAGCGAGTTGTGCAGTCAGCGACGATACGATTTGGCTTTGCTCCGCGAGTTCTTGCAGTCTGCTCTCGGACTTCAACTTTTCCTCGCCTAGCAGCTGCTCGATCGAAGCCAGTTTTCCAAGAAGTGCATCACGTTCGGCCTTCAAACTCTCAATCTCCTGCAGCGCGGCTGAGAACGTATCATTGAGCTGGATGTTATCAGCCTTGCTCTGCTCTAACTCTTTGCGCAGCGCCTCAAGGTTTGCAGTCAGTCGTTCGATTTCCCTCTGTGATGCATCGAGCATGGTTCGAGTCTCGTTCAGGATCGCTGTCTGCTGTTCGAGCGCAGCCTCACTCGTTAGGCGCTGGTCCTCAGCGTGCTTTCGCTGGGCCGTAATCTCAGCGATCTCTACCTCCATGCCGGCTATCGTCTTGTTTTGGTCGGCGAGTTTTTGTTCATGTCCTTCGAGGCTTGCCTTGAGCTCCACCAGTTGATTTTCAATGGCGCGCTTTTCAGCTTCTTGAGATGCGATATTAGCCTTCAGTTGGGTGATAACTGCGTTTGCCTCAGAGATCTGCGACTGTACATCGTTCAAGGCAGATTCCATGTCACGACATTTAGTTTCGGACAGAGCAAGCTTCTCTTCCTTTTCTGTGTACTTCTTTTCCAGCTCGGAACACTTCGTACCCATTTCCACAAGCCTCTTTTCTGCTTCAGCTAGCTTAGATTCATTCTCGTCAAGCGAGACCTTGGCAGCCGCGAGCTTAGCTTCCACTTCTTGGAGCTTCCTTTGCTTCTCCTTTTGGGCATTCGCGCTGTCGTGAACGGCCGCTTCTCTCGCCAAGAGAGCAGCTTCCTTCTCACTGACTTCAATCTGCAGTTGAACCAATTTGGATTGCAACTCGGCCACATTCGCGTCTTTGTCGAGTAATTCAGCATCTTTTTGGCTGATCAAGACATCTTTACCACTCAAGGACTGACGCAGTTGCGATAATACGGATTCCAGTTCCGCGAGTTTCTCTTCCTTTTCAGCAAGAGCGGCTTGTATAAGCTGAAGCTGCGATTCACTGCGCTTGTGCATCTCATCCTTGTCTGCGGCCTGAGTTTGAGCCTCGACTAGCTGTTGTTTCAGGGCTTCGGATGCTGCCGTCACGGTTGCCAGTTCCGTCTGCAAACTCTGAACTTTGCCTTCGACACTGGCAATATTATCTTGGAGCGCCGCCACTTCAGCAGCCTTGGCTTCGAGAGCGCACTCAGCTTGCTTGCGTACATCTTCTGTTCTAGCCAAGTCTTGTTCTTGTTGCTCGTGTAAGATCCGAATCTGTTCCGTTGCCTTGGCAAGCTCCGCCTTGCTCTGTTCCAGTTGCTGTCGAAGTTCTTCAAGTTCTGATCGCAATGAAGCAACAGTATGTGCACTTTCGTCATTCTGTCGCTGTAAGTTGGCCTCTTGCCTGGTGACTTCTTGAAGCTCTTGACGTAGCGTCTCGACTTCAGCAGCCTTGGCCTCCATGCCGCGCTCAACCTGCTTCCGTGCCTCTTCCGCATTTACAGATTCTCGCTCTCTCTGCTCCTTCAAAATCCGGAGTTGCTCGGCTGCATGATCGAGCTCATTCTTGCGTTGTTCTAACAGTTCTTGAAGCTTTACAAGTTCGGAGTCGGCATAAGTGGCCTGACTTCGTGTTGCGGCGATTTCTGACTTGAGGTCTTCTATAGTCTTGGCGTGTTCGACGGTCTGTTGCTGTAGCGCGGATTCGCGCCTAGTAGCTTCTTCGAGCTCGCTGCGGAGCTTCTCAAGCTCTTGAGACTGCTGTTCGAGAGTCTTCTCAGACGTGGCGACTCTTTCATTAGACTTGTTCAGCAGACCCTCGAGCTCTTGAATGCGTCCTGCTCGCTCAGCGTCCTTCTCCTCAGAGCTAGTGAGGCTTGCCCGCACAGCCTGAAGTTCTTGCTCCAGCTTTTGGATCTGCTCCTTATAATGATCCATTTCTGTGCGTGTGTCTGTTAGCTCTTTATCCTTTAGGATCATAGACTCACGGACTGCGGCGGCGTCAGATTGCGCCACTTGAAGCGCCTCCTCAAGCCGCCTCATTTTCTCAGCCTGAATCTCGGAGACAGATTGCAGTTCACTTTCTTTCTGATGCATTCCTTGCTGCACACAAGCAAGCTCATCACTGAGTTGCTCGAGTTGCGTTGTCTTGGCCATGAGTTCTGTCTGAGCTGACGTGAGTGCGTCTTCTTTGGCCTGAAGAGTCTTTTCAAGCTCATTCATGCGCTTCTCCATTTCCGTTGATGAGTTCTTGGCATTGTGCAGCTCATCTTCCAGCTTTGCGACTTTGGTCTGCATAGAATCAACCTGCTGTGTCTGACCTTCGAGTTCCTGTCTCAAGTTCGCCAGCTGATCACTCAGAGTAGAGTTCTGTGCGCGAAGCTCCTCGCACGAAGCAGAAGCTTCTTCTTCTTTCGTCCGGAGCCTGGATACTTCCTCGGCGAACTTAGCGCGCGCGGTCGACAGCTCGGTCTGCGACAATTGGTGGGCTTCACGAGCCGCTTCACACTCTCGAGTGAGTTCATCTGCCTTCTGTTGCAGAGCTTCAACCTCCTTGACAAGATCCGTTTTTGAAGATACTAATCCAGCTAACTCAGACCTTAAGTTGGCAAGCTCTTCGTCTCGCTGCCTGAGGGTCTCAACGGCCTCACTCAGCTTCGCTCGTATCTCCGCAGCTCGATCAACATCCTGCTTGAGCGCGTGGATTTCTTGAAGTGAGGCCTCGTGTGACTGAGAGAGCTCGACTAACTTGGCAGACGTTGTCTCCAGTTCGGCCTTGGTTGACTGGACCTGACGATCTTTTTCCGCAAGTTTCTCCTCGAGGTAAATCTTCTCTTTCTGGAGGGTCTCAAGCGACTCCTTTTGCCTCTCTTCAAGCTGCTGGATTGTGGCATGCAATCCCTCCCTTTCTTTCGCTACACGAGAGACTTCCTCATTCCTTGTGCGAATATCGTCCTCTAATTTCGCAAGGTTCTCGGCATGACGCTCTTCAATTGACACCAGTTTGGCATTGAGTGCCGACATTTCCGCAGTAGCAGACTCTCGCTCTTCATGCGCCAAAGCCAAATCCCTTTGCAGTTGCTGCACCTCACTACTTAATCGTTGGTTGAGCGACTCAATTTCCTTGTCCTTGGCAGCGACATCTTGGTGTAACTTCTCCAGTTCGGCTCGCAACTCAGCTACTTCAGCGTCTCGAACCTCCAGTTCAGAGTTGGAGACATTCTCGCGTTGAGCCAAAACATCAGCATCCGCCGCAACCTTCGCGGCCAAAGCTTTCAGCCGTTCGTCTTCGCTCCTAAGGAATTCGCCAAGTGATTCCAAAGCCTTTTGTTGCTCCTCGAGTTCCTCAACACGGTTGACGAGCCGGTCACGTTCTTCTTGCAATGTTTTCTTTTCGTTTTCTAGCTCACGTGATTTGTCGATGAGTGAGCTATGGGCTAGAGTAAGTGCTTGATGCGCCTCTTCCAAGTGTAGAAACTTGGTTCGGAATTCATCGTCAACCTTTGCGGTTGACTTCTTTGATGATGGAGATGTTGAACTTGCGAACGAATGGCGCCGATTCATAATGTCAGATTGAACCATAGGCGAGATCACATTTTGGGTGTCAACGCTACTAGAGGCCTTGGCTTCACCGCTTTCAGTGATAGTGCTTGCCCCCAGCTGTGGCCTCTCATGCACCTCCTTGAGCATTCTTTCATACTCCACAAGCTTTTCAGCATGCTCGCGCAGCTTCGCTTCCTGTTCAAGGATTCGCTCAGCCTGCTCTGACAATTCTTTCATCTGCTCAGCCAACCGTCCTTCTTGTTCGGAGAGTCTGTCGCGTTGCTCATTTAGCAAGCGTTCCTGCTCTGCAAGCTGCTTCTCCTGCTCTTTCAACCTTCTGCTTGCATCCATGCGCTCTTGTTCAAGCTGCTCTTTGAGCTCCTCATTCTGCATCTCAAGCTCACCATTCTTTTGTAACGCCTCAGCCAAGGATTCGTTTGCAGCCATTAGCTGTTCAGAGATTTCAACAAAAGCATCACCCAATTCTTCTGGAATGTTGTCTTCTTCCATTTCACTGGTTGCATCTGATGGCTGGCCTCTGGCGGCCTGATCGACTGGGATGAGGCTGGGGCGCCTCCTCAATGCATCATGCGGGGAATTCGGCCCGGATGAAAGTGCACGGATCAACGCAACCGGGGTAAACTCCATGGATTTTGTGCGCCGCGCGAAAGGAAGCGGACTCGTTCGACCACCTTCAGCTTCAAGCTCCTGTTGCCTCACTGCCGCAGATGCTGCAACAGCAGCTAGTGCTCCTGCGATAGATGCTTTGCGTCTCAATTGTCGAGCGCGCAGCTCAGCTGCCTCCTGGTCCGCAGTATCCTTCTCCTTTGGAGAGCCAGTCTCGAACGTTGCCGAAGTCTCCGATTGCGGGGGAGGGAGGGAAAACATGTCCGCGTGCTCGAGCGAGGCAAGCCTCGTTCCCTCATTGCCCAGACGATGCGATGGAGAAACATAACCTTCGGTTACATCCATGGAGGAATTCTCATCCACGGTCACGAGATGCTCCAACCCTCGTGACGACGCCGAACGGCGGTGAGCTTCACGTCGGACCGTGGTTGTAGCAGAAGCTGCAACGAGACTTCGGGTCTGATCTGCAGCAGTTTCTTGTGTATATGTGACTGACTTTACAACTTTCTCTGTCACCACAGCTTTGGCCTTCAAGTTTCGAAGCAGTTGGACGTGGTCTAGGAGTGCCACTTTTTCTTCCTCGAGCTGGCGGATTCTTCGAATCAGTTCATCCTTGTCGGCATCTTCGTAGTGACCCTCGTCATGCATTACACCTTCCACGGTATCTTTCTTCTCAGGCAGTGGGTCCACAGTCTGCGTACCCAAGGTTGTAGCTTCGGACACGGTTTCCGTTGTCGTCGCAGTTGTGGTTTGAGAAAATCTGAAGTACGTTAAGTATGACGCTACACTGTCGGAGTCCGCATTGTAGATTGTGAGGTCTTCGGCATCTATCAGGAGAGGAATACCTAATTTATCATCTGCTAGCCTCATAACAGCATCCACAATCAAGTAGGAGACAAGCAAGTCACCTGAACTCATTGCCTCAGGCGGTATTTGGTCTGCATGGGCCAAGACCTTGGCTTCCACGAAGTTGACAATTGATCTGCCCGAAGCAGTCAAGTGTGTGCTTGTAATCTTCCCACCGTACAGATATTCTCCGGAGCTATGCGTGTCATCATTACCCTCCTGCCGATCGCTTCGGTTCGCAGCACAGTATGCAAGGTATAGAATCAGTAGAGCATGGCCGTCTTTCCAGCTTGAACCGAAATCGTTTACATTGAGTTTGGATTGTGCGGCGGCTGCAATCCGCTTCTCCGGATCTTGTTCTTCGGTGAGCTGGTGAACAGCAGGATTGTCCAAATGCCGTTTGACGATTTGTGTTACGACGATCCGCACAGCCTCAGCCTCCGCCAAGTTTGCGTCTGTGGCTTTTGTTTCAAAAACCGTGTTGACCCGCTGCAGCACCAGTTTCTTGGCCTCGCTTGATGATAAGATCGTGGTGGGCTGTGATGATCGACGTCCAGATCTGGCGCCGTTGACATCACCTTTGTGCTCGGTTGTCTGATCACCGTCCTTCGGTTCGAATGAGGTAGCGTCCGTCCTGGTGGCCGATGCGCCTCCATATTGATCTCCATCCAAGCTGTTCTCCGCTTCGTGGTGGTCCTGCACCGTGGGATTCAAGTGAAAACGGATCATCATGCACCACACGAGTGCCATAGCCTGTTCAAGGTGACCACGCGCGAGATCAATCGCAGTAATATTCTCAATAGGTGTTCCTGCTGCAATCAAGGCATTGAGCGCAACGTTAATGTTCTCATGGGTTTCGAACAGGTTCGGATTACGGCTGTACTTGAGTTTGCATCCAGGGATCAGTGCCTCCGCGAGTTTGGCAAGCAGTACACCGTTTCGAAGGTCCTCCGCGAGGTCCGTGATCTGGTCCCTGATCTCTGTGCTTTGATACAGAACATGGTTCGCCCAGCGAGTGTACATACGCAGCTGCTGCGCATTGCGACGGGCGTGTGCCTCAGTGCCCTTCACGAGCCGCTCAGCTGTGGCTTGACTCTGGGACTAAATCAAGTGTCGGGTGGTCACCCAGTGGGTTCATATTGTGCATAAGTACGGCATCAGTGCGAAGGAATGCAAGGTGGGCCACATGGTGCCGTGGCTCCGCCAAGGCAAAGACGAGACAAGCGCGCGAGAGGGTGGAAGATGAAACGTCTCAGGATTCTGAATATGAAACCCACGTACCTCTGACTGAGATGCCATGTTGAAGGGTAAATATGTCTATCTCTACAAGTGTAGAGATAAGAAATTGATATTTCGCTCACCACACTGTGGTGCAATACTCTCGTTACAATACCCACGTTTAGAAATTTTCCAGTCTAAAATTCCACCATCTGTAACAAGATATCCACAGCATCTCGGAGTTAGCTCAGCTAGATAATTACGCATTCTATATTGTATCCCACAGGACACTCGGTTCGCAACGTCATATTGCTGAAAAATCGAACAGTTCTGTCGTAATTCCAGCGATCCTATTACTATGGCGATAAACCTTCCCCACAACATCAGCGAACTGCTGAGTCTCAAGGACTCAGAGGCAATCCTCGACTTTATGTTCCGCCCGCCGACTTCTAACACCCTTTATAACCCAGGGGCTCGCCAAGCCGACTCAGGCAGCCAGGCTTCGACGAGATCCGCGAGCGGGAATTCGCCTGGAAAGGCCGAAGCGAGTACGTGGGATCCTAGTCAGCCGATAACGGAGACAGAGCTTCAGCGCGAGCTTAGTATACTCCAGATAGCCCAAGACCAACGCACACAGATCAAGGAACTTGAACGAAAGGCGGTCAAATTGAGTAAGTACCTCAGGCGGACGGGATGATGAAATTCTTCGTTGCCTTGAAGGCATTGAATGCAGCCTTGTGAATTGACTTGTACTCATGTTCTGTTCCTTTGCTTATCTCTGCAAACTCTAGCAACCGGGAGCGACGCAAACTACGAGCAAGCACTTGCGCTGATCAATGAGGCCCTTGCGATCTGCAATCGGTATCCCTCGGCTCTGAACAATCGGTAAGTTTCACTCCAATCTCCTCAAACCAGATCATTGTAGCTTGTAGCTTGTGAATTGCCAGTTTTTAATCTACTTCTTATTGCGCTCACTCCTTAAATTCACTTTCCTTTGCGCTTAACTCCTTTCTCATTAACCACTTTCCCTCTAGAGCACAAATCTATCAGTTGATGGCAGCTCGAGAGGCAAAGGCAGCTGCAGCAAGTACCGAGGCAGATGAAGAGACGAAGAAGACAAGGACGGATCCCAGACAGTCCAAGGAATTGCAGTTGGCAGTTGAAGACCTTACATTGGCGATCAAAGTTGCTCGCATTGTAACAAAGATCCCCGCCCCCAAACCCGTTTCGTTGAGAGAGGCATTGCAGGAAGCACAGTCCGACGAGAAGCTACAACAGAAGCGCGAGGCACAACAACGTATTGGGTCAGAGTTTCCCCATATGAAGCATACTCTGACACAGGCTCTCCTGCAGCGAGCGTCTATTCACGAAATTTGTAAGCGAGAGGACGATGCCTACTTAGACTATGCAGCAGCAGCTGAACTTGGTAGCGAGTACGCTCGAACGGCGATGGTGCCACTCAATCCTATTGCCAAGTTGAATGCTGATATGGTTGAAGAGCTTGTCCAGGATCATTTGGAGAGTCTGGCCAAGTCAAGCCAGAATCAACAAGGGACGAGCGACGAGAACCAAGCCTCAGACCCGTCACAAGCCACAAGTCAGCCTAACTCAAGCGGAGAAGAAAAGACGACGGGCGCAAACCCACAATAAACACCTCATTACACTAGTGATCACACGACATCAACACACGGATGGAGCCTACACGTATTACTCATGAACACGGGTCAGGGCACTCTCTGAGCGAGGTTGCGGTGGAGCTCAGGTCACTCTGGGCGGCACTTGGCCCTTTTGCCGTTTAGATAGGACGTGGCGTTCTTGCATGTGCGAACTGTGATGTAGTTCACATAGAAGCCTGATTTATTGTACGCTTCACGTCAGTCAGGATGCTTCCAATTTAAGCCTTGGGGGCATAGACTGCGAGAGAACCAGAGCCAACGACCTTGCGGATGGTACCAGCAGCAGCGAGCTCCTTGACGAGCTTGCGAGCGACAGCACCACCAACGGCGTAGTTGGCAATGAGAGTGTAGAGGGTGACATACTTGGTCTTCTTAGCAGCAGATGCGAGGACGGAGTCGTGGAGGGACTTGTTGATGCCAACAGCGTGATTCTTCTTTTCGCGTGCGCGAGTCTTTGCCCACTTCTGTACATGGTGATAGGGGAAAATAATGGTGATGGGGGAGAGATCTGGTGAGTACCTATCGTTTCGAGCCGTACCGGAGCATACCACGGCAACAAGGGCGCATGCGAGCGGCGAGACGTGACGAGGGAGGAGTTAAGGCTCTCCGGAGAACATACCTTCTTGCCCTTTCGGCCCTTGCTGGCGGATTGAGCAGCAAGGAGCTTTGCAGCCTTTGACTTCTGGACCTTAGGAGGCTATACATGGTGTAAGATGCGATCAAGTCATGTAGGATGGTGTCAGCGAGGCTCAAACAAGCGTGGCTCAAGTTCATGTGAAGTGGGGGAACCGTTTTGGTGGGTCCTGTGCGTCTAGCAGGAGCCATCCAAGCATCAAAATAGGTCAAGACAATAGTCAACCATGTCCTCTACCATTCCATCCAATATATATCCTTCAGCAGTATCTAAGCGCTACGTACCATCGCTTATAATGTGAACCTTAAAAGTATCACTTAACCACTCCGAAGCCGCGGAAAGCTCCAAAGGTCTGGAACCAGGTTCCAAACTGGTGGCCCAAGTTCCAAAATCTGGAACCTGGTTCCAAAATTTGGAACCTAGTTCCAAACCTTTCGGGTTCGGGGGTGTTGGAATACAAATTTGAATTTTTTCAGAATCTCCACTCACTGGTTTCGGTTTCTTATGAACGCTTGCATGCATGCCGTGCAAAGCCATTGTTCATGTAATCACACACCCTCACAACCCGCCAGTACCTACCCAATATATAACCATACTTCAAACCGGGACATGTTCACATCGCCCCTGTCAATTAGCAAGTTTCTGTCCCTCGTCACAAGTCTGTTAGGGTTTATGACAGGTTCACATAGTGTAATGCATTTGGATTGGCAACGGCGTAGCGCTCTGCTGCCTCTCTTCGGGCTTTCCTTGCTCGATACCAGTAGCCACCGACGAGTCCCAGCGCTAAGAACACGCCGCTCATGATCGCAAAGACAGTGACTGAAACGCCACTGGTGTTTTCTTTGAACATAGCGGCAGAGACCGAACAGTCTGCACCATACCAACCAGACGCACAGCGGCATTCTCCAAGCTTCGTGCAAGTTCCGTGCTTGGTGCAACCCTTTGGACAGTAGGCATCCACTCCGTACCGCAGTGATACAGGAAGGTCTCTGCCAGCAACATTGTTAACTGCAACGTAGTAGTTCCCTTCCCTGAGCATCGATCGTGGCACACGAAGCGTCATATTACGTGCCCTTGGAACTGACTGAGTGACGAGATATGAATTCGATGATGGAGGTCCTTCGTACTGAATGAACACCATCGGAAGCGTTGTGGCACTTGGATCAGTAACGGTCACTTGTACAACCAGGTCGGCACTGGATTCTGCAACTTGCTTGGGAATATCAATTGCGAGATAAGCTGTTTCGAAGCCTCTGATCGTTTGCCGCAAGATTTGATCCATAGCGAGCTCTTCATGCTGAACACTGCAGTCTTCAAAAATATCCCACCCTTCGTTGCAGTGGCATTTGTGAGTGGTGGCATTGCATTGGCCGTGGCCACTACAGCCATTCGGGCACTCATTATACTTGATAACAAGTTCATAGTTCAAATCCTGTTTTGGTGGTGCTTCAAGCTGTAGGTACCAGTCACCCGGACTTAGAAGCGGTTCAACCAGGCTTAGAGAGTCCGACGTTGAGAAAAACATGGACGTCTCGAGGTCCCGGGCCTTGGCTGTGGGGATTGAGTTTTTGCGGAGCCGAATAACTGCAGCACCATTGGCGACAGCTCGGGAGACATGGAAGGCAACCTCGATCGGCACACGATCGGGAGGGATCGTTAGCTTGTAATATGTCGCGGTGCCAGCAGGCACATTTCCCGTCAAGACCCTAGAAAAGTCTGCGCGCTCTAGTGGGGTGAGTGTAGCGCTGCAATCTTCATGCAGTTGCCATTCAGGGGCACACGTGCATGTTCCTGTCAAGGTATCGCATGTTCCGTGATCCTCTGCGCTGCCACAATTCTTGCCTGGGCACGCGTAGGACTGGTACATAAGCCTAACGTTTGCCCTGTGAGTTCCAAACGCATGTACTCGTGCATACCATTTCCTAACCTGAGAAGGACTTTGAACGTTGTTGATTCGAATTTGATGAAGATCTCCAGTGGATGTATCCAAGTCAAGGTACGTCTGATGAGTTGGAGGGCCATCTATATTCACATAGAGGTCGGGATCCGAGTCGTCGCTGGCATTCTGCTTCTGCATGTACCAGATGATCTCGCGATCCGAAGCAGAGGAGAAGAATGTGTAGTCATCTGACCATTCCTGCGGGTCGATCGTCATCTCATACCAGACCCCCGGGGCCATTGTGATTTCCTCCGCTGAAATGAATCATGGGATTTTGGAGAGAGTGAGACACTGGGTAAGCTTACGGCATTTCAAGTTTTCCTGCTGTGGTGCAACATATAACTCAGCACGCCTTCGAGACAAACGTACCATTTACGGTCGTGACGTTCACGACGAATAGCACTGCAACCAGGGCAAGCCACATCAGCTTTCGTGGAGCTGGCAAGCTCAGCATTTTGTGAATAGTGACTTCGCCTCCTAGCCGAAGTACGCGACCTTACGTATGCTTGCCGAGAAGAAGCACACCAGAAAACGAATGGGGAGTCTAAAAAGAAAGAGAGATAGAAGCGAGGGGTTTGGCTAATGTGCAGTAGGAGCAGAGTCAACAGCAGCGTAAGAGAGAGCACGAACTCCAGAGGTTCCACAGACGACGAGCTGTGGGTAGGTGCAGAGCGCTATATTGCCGTCTTCGGCGCGACACATGATCTCTCGTCCGCAAAGGATGTGAACCTCTGCAGTTCTCGCGTCAAGCCTTTAGTCAATCACTGTTTGAACGTCACACCGTTCGGGCCGCCTTCGTAGAGTGCCCTTTGACACACGCCTATATTCAATGCGGGCGAGTCACCAGCGTACACCAACGGCCACCATAACCTGGTTCAGAGATATGTTGTGGTCGCAATATGCGTTCCTGTTCAGCTCGCGCTTTTATTGTGTTCTTCAACGTACTTACTGGGCACACATGACCGATGAGTCGCTGACCGTGAGCGTGAGTCATGTGAGACTGGAGCAGTTAAGAAGGCGGAAGCTAACCTTTTGCTTCAGCTCCTTTTAAGGTAACAGCGGCAACCGTGAGCCTATTCTCGGCTCACAGTTACTAATATTGGCACCAAAGCTGAGGCCAGAATAGAGATATCTTGTGCACACGAAACGCCATGACAGCTTCAGAAGCCATCTGTGTGGCTGATTGGGGGGCGTACAAGCGAGCATAAAAGTGGTTTTGAAAAGCCCACAAGTCTGCACACGCATGATATCATGTCGATCACGTTCAGGTGACGAGAAGTGTTCTTTAATTTCTCCGACTAGGTCAGTAGGGTGATCAAACGCGGCAAGGCATTGGCGAGCCTACGAGGACATAGGTCGAGGTCCTCCTGCACATGTTATTTATCTCATAAAATCTGTACTATCACTCATTTTCACTCCCACAGCTGAGACGAAACACAGGAGCACGACACTTCGGGTCGGTCGAGAAGGTGGACAATCGGACCAAGGGGTGCTGAAATATACGACAGGAAACGGAGGTGGAAGCCCATAGTTGGGGGCCTGAATAGGCCATAGCCCAAGTGCGGAAGGGATAAAAACCATGGAATTAGATAGGAAGCCCTAGGTTATAGCATACTGTAAGGCCTGAGTGGCTGCATTGCCTGCTCTGTGGTAACAATTTGGAGGATTTCTGAGATTCGAGTCACCGTGTGTTGTGGCGAGGAAATATCGGCTGTGACGCGCATCTCCGTAGTTCTTGACTCACTTTGAATTGTTTGGAGTGCACATGATCTCACGAACTTTACATCAACATCGCAATTAATGCTACTTTAGCCCGCCCAAGCCGCACTGCACACCCTAAGGCACCTGTCTTGTCATAGCCATCGCAGTCGAAGGCGTTTCGTCATCAACGCAAGCGTCACGACGGACCGACGACGGTGAGATCCACACACACACTCGCGGACCTGCTCGCAACCTAACTGCCACTGCGAGGAGGCCACCATATTAAAAGTATCGTCGCATTGTTGTGGTGTTTCCCCTCGGCAGACCAAGGGATCGTTATTCCAAGTTCCTCCCCTCCCACCCTTCATCCCCTTACCTCGCGTTACAGTGAATTATCCGTCAGGGTACTGCGTTTCAAATCCCAATGTCTGCACAGCCAAGCATCAAGTTGATTATGGTCGGTACTAAAAATGTCGGCAAGACTTCAATTTTCAACCGATACGTCTACGACGACTTCACTCAAACACAGATGACGCTTGGAGCATACTTCGGACTAAAGACATGCTCAGTAAATGATCGCGCTGTGAACCTTGCAATATGGGATACTGCAGGCGAAGAGAAGTTCGATAGCATGACCAGTTTCTATTGCCGCAATGCAGCAGCAGCCTTGATCGTGTATGATATTACCAGGTACGAGACCTTCCAGAAGTTGAACCACTGGGTCCAGAAAGTTCGCAAAGAAGCAGACCCTGACTGCTGCATTATCGTCGTCGGCAACAAGTTCGACATGGTGGAGGAGCGCCCTGAGATGCGACAGGTCCAAGAAGCAGAAGCACGCCGATATGCACAGAGCATCGATGCAGGCTTTATGGAAGTGTCTGCTAAATCCGGCAAGAATGTGGCGATGGTGTTCTCCACATTAGCCAGCCTATGCCTTGAGAAGATGACACGAGCAGCGGCTGCGAGCAGGCAGCAGCAGTTACAGAATAGCCAATCGGAAGGCAATGCTCAACAGGCAGGCACAGTTGACCTTCGTAACAAGCAGAAAACTGGCGAAGGCGGTGGCTGCTGCAAGTAAAGAATGTGTTCACAAGAGGAGGTCGATCATACTGGATAACGCCACAATGAGTAATGGATGCAAGTTACATCAGCTCTGTGGTAGGAATGATCCCTATTAGTTACAACAATACAGGCACCAAAGTGCTAACGTTCTGGAAGGCTGTGTGACCGGAAAAAAGAATGAACGAAGGAGTGATGAAGTAGTGATTCTTGGGTTGTATGGCAGATTGTTGAAGTTGGGTCAATGCATTTGACATGGATGAGCGCCACTCGAGTTGACTAGAATAACATGATTGATATGAGGTCGGGGATGGCAAGCCTTAAAGTGTTACACTTAGTCCGTTTTCATCCCCCATTTCTTGGCGAGTTCAGCCGGAATCTCGGGCGAGTTAGGAGATGTCGGCATGGGCATGGGTGGACAGACAAGGTCTTCGGACTCAGCTTTAGGTTTGCCCAATGTTTGGCCAGACTCACTTGATACCCCCGAGGGACCCGCAGCAGGGTTGCGAAGCATACTCCTGCTTGCTATCCTCAAGCCTGCCTCCTTGATCAGTTCTGCAGGTGAAGGGACGCGCGGCGCATCACCGCCATCGCCTTCAATGTCTTCACCCGCGGGGAAGAAGGTATAGGTCAGCGTAACTTGATCGATGCTATCCATGCGCCAGTCGTCTGCCATCGCGGGGTCCAAGAAGAAAAATAGAGGCATATCAAGTTCCTCACCCGCGTTGAGTCGCTGCTCATCGAAGCAGAAGCACTGAATCTTGTTAAAATAAATACCAGCTTGAGGTGGCAAAACGTTATACGCAGAGACTCCGATGAAAGGTCGGTTCATCAGGTTCTTGGCCTTGAAGAAGGCCAATGAGGTCTCACCGATGCGGAGCTTGATCTCCTTCTGGCATGGATAGAAGTCCCAGTTCAAAGAGGGATGCACGTGGGCCTCGAACTTGACAGTGACTTCACGCAAGGGGACATCACCTAGGTTCTCGGTTTTTCTCATATAGTTATTGCGCTCTTCAATCTTCGCTTCGCGTTGAACCGTGCCACCAAAGCCAGTCATCTGGCAGAACGCAGCGTAGAGCGGAACGGCCAAGTAGGATACGCCGAGGAAGAGAATGGCGAGTGCGACTAGGTAATATGCATAATCTGAGTTTCGAGAGACGCGCTCTTCTTCAGCCTTGGCCTCCTGTCTTGCTTGCTCCAACATCATTTGGAGGCGCTCACGGTTTTTCCTCCTCTCTTCTTCTGTGATGCCACTCGATGGAGCAGGTTCCGGATGAGACGACGTCACATTCTTATGTTTGTTCTCGCCGGGAGCATTTGCGGAGTAGTATCGAACGGTCACGGCGCACTTGACACCATTGGACAGCCGGAATGTTCGCAAGGTTCGCATTCCAAGATAAGTGAGGGTGGGGCTAGCCTGCATGGCACGTGTACTCACACTTCTCATCTGCTGAGGAACGGAGCTAGTGCTGGCGTTAATACTAGACGAACGTGCTAAGACCTTCTCTAGGCCTGACAAACTCGAAATCGTGCTCAACGCCTCGACTTTTGTGGACGAACGGGGGTACGAGGTCTTCACGACACCGAGGAGGTGACTCATGGGAGCTGTCCTCCGAGACGCAGCGGCAGAGAACATGCGTCTCAGTGCGCCAGCCATCGTGGAGAGACCTTGTCGTGTCGGAAACATGCGTGCTAGCTAGTTGGAACTGACGCCAATGGGCCACTCAAGGGTGAACGGAGTCGGACTTAGAATGAAACGTCTTGCAGGGTGCAATGCAGAAGCGATACTGCACTATAGTGCTAAGAATACAGGTGCTGGATGGATATGCTGTCCAATGAATGAGTCAGAATTGGACTTCACCTTGTCAGGCTATCGATACAGCGAATGCGGAAAGTGTGGAAATTCACTTGAGCTTGCATTTTCTCACTTCATGTCAAAATCCCAGCGGGCCATCTCCCCGCGGATCCAGGCCACGGACGCTTGAGATTCACTGCGAGCAGTAAGAAGCCTCTCCTATGTGTTTGTAGAAACTAAAAGCTTTGTAAGAGGGTGGTGCGCTCGCAGTATGCACCTGGAAACAGTCGTCCCGAGAGACACGTGATTCGTTGGTTCAGCCAGGTTCCTCAATGTGAACATGTATTCTAAGCTGCAGAAGGGACAATGTTATGAGGCCGGAGCTGTATCAGGACAAGATTCAATACTTGCTGCTCTGCCATCCAGTTCCTGCTAGTGTAATGGATTCTAGATTTCCACTGCCGTCTAGGTCACAGTCGTTATAGTCAACCTCATTTCCGTCCGAGTCCAAGCGCAAAGCAGTCCATCAGCGGTGATAGGGGCTAATACCTTGGCTCTCTCGGGCGTATCTCAGCGTGTGTCGCCCCTGAAACTGCATGGCACCGCAACTCACAGTCTCAACGCAGGCGATTTGCCATGGTCACAAAAACTTTCCGGGCGGGTTGAGCGGCTGGATTGATTCCACCAGTCGAATTTCGACGATTAGGAGTGCGAAATACGGTGGGAGATGCAGTGTAATCGGGGACAGGCGGGGTGTGTCGGCTTCATCAAAGCAAGATAGTACATGTGGCTCACCAGAAACCAGGATCAGCCCGCAAGATCGCCACATATATCGCAATTTACCCCGTCCAAGCCACGTCTTTTGACGGCTTAAACGGCCTTCAAGTGGAGTTTTCGCGTTCGTTTGGCAACACACTAAAGTCGTCTTCGGATATCGTTACACGTCACACACTTGATATTCTAGAGCTGTTGCTTGAGCTCGCAGTGAAACTTAAATACCGGCTGTGAAGTCGTCTTGCAGAGTCCAGCGCTCTCTCCGTCGAGCCCCGTTCGTCAGCATCGCCACCAAGTCCTGTCCATCCCCACACGCTCGCTTTCTGGCAGGTGAGTAGGAGCACTAACACAGAAGACATCATGTCGGCAAACCCATCCCTTGCACGTCTCAAGCGTGAGTTATACGAGATCCAACAGCAGAGCACAAACGACACCTGCCAAGTATTCGCCGAGCTGGTTGACAGCAACTTGCGACACTGGAAGGGTGCCATTAAGGGTCCGTTGGGAACTCCCTATGAAGGTGGTTACTTCGAGGTTGACATTGTGATCACGGATGACTATCCATTTGCTCCACCCAAGATGCGCTTCATCACACGTGTTTGGCATCCGAATGTGAGCTCGGCCAACGGTGCCATCTGTCTTGACATCCTGAAGAACGAGTGGTCACCTGCATTGACTATCCGCACCGCGTTGCTTTCACTCCAAGCGCTGCTTTCTTGTCCCGTACCTGAGGACCCACAAGATGCTGTCGTAGCTCGCCAACTGCTATCTGACCCAGCGCTTTTTAACAGAACTGCAAAGTATTGGACACAAATGTATGCCAAGCCCCCCGAGCAGCAACAGGAATCTGCCGCGAGCACGGCACCAACTGCTGCGCTACCCCGTGCAACTCCTGCTGCTAGACCACAGAGTTCATCCAGCTCCGCCTCTGCGGCCGCCCAAACCTCAGCGGAGGACAATCAGATTCAGGCATTGGTAGAGATGGGTTTCGATCGGCAGGCAGCCATTCAAGCGTATCGTGATGCTCAAGGCAACCTTGATCAGGCCTGTGCTATCCTCCTCTCGAGCACCAAGACATGAACAGGTTAGACGTCTCGCATGTGTCTCCAACAATCGCTTTCCTGCCTACAATACAGTATCACTTTACAGTATCGCTTTGCTTTGAGAACTTGAGAGCGAGGTGATGGTTAACTGGTTTATGATGGTTTGAAATGAAACACAACTCAGTATATGTACTGAGAACGCTGAATAATAATGACGCCTTGACGTATTGGAGTCCGTTGAGGCCAGGGAACAAGCTACAGTGGGAATAGAATTACATCTGAGTTCGGTTTGTGCATGACAGGATATGCTCGAGGGGAGGCGAAGGGAAAGGAAAAAGCACGAACGCCCCCAGGAAACTCAACTACTATAACATACGATGACAAGCACAAGTAATATGATCAAGGTTCATTATTATTGTAATCATTCCAGCCTGAGAATTGACCGCGTAAGTAACTAAAACAAAAACTTTACATCTAACTCAGCGGTCAACTGCGAGTAGGTGAGGCTGATCAGGGACAAATGGGCAACAGTGTGCAGTCGATTCATAGACGACTTCTTAAATCTAGTATTGGGGAACGGGAGGCACAAAACAGTACTGAGTACCATGTTGTGCTAGCAACTGGAAGAGAACAGTATCTTACGTCGGATGAAACGAGTTTCAATAACATTTGCTTGCAAGTTGCATGCGAAACACTCCCCCATCATACTTAGATCATCACGTGACGTACGATTCCTCATTAGATCCTTGCCTGCTGAGGCTGGGGCACGGCCTGTTGCTGTGGCTGCTGCTGGGCAACAACGGTTGCGGCGGAAGCATTTGCTACTGTCACATTAGCAGCTGCCGCAGCCACTTGCTGGGGTTGTGCGGACGCTGCGGGCTGCCAATTGCGGTAGTGATTTTCGCATGCAGCCAAAGCAGCAGGGTGCTTTGCGAAGCAAGGGGCTTGCCAGAAGCCGTAGATGGGGTTGCGGAACAACTCCAGCACAGTGTGAAGAAGACCCCATGGGAATGGACGTGATACACCAACACGCTCGAAGAGTACTCGAATAATCTGCTCTTGAACAGCCGGGTGTGAGGCGTGGTTAAACAAATACAGGAGCAGAGTCGAGAAGTAACATGTATACATGTTGGGGAAACGCAAGTGGTTCGCCATGGCTGAGATGATCAAGTAGCGGCCTTCAGCATCAACTGAAGCCAGCATCGAGTCAAAGACCGCAGTCAGGGGCGACGAGCCGAGCAACTGCTCGGGGGTCAATTGAGCGACGGCCTGAGGCGATAACTTAGCAATATGTGAGTTCAATGCCTTGACAAAGATTGTCGCAGCAGAGCGTGCAAGATGGAGGACCAATGCATTCAGGATGTGGGTGTCGAAAATGGTTCCCGTCTTCGCCACAGTGTGTCGAATTCGTTCGAGGATCGCAGCTTCTGTGATTTCCGTACCAGATGCTGCTGCCGCTGCGACCAATGTCGCACGCAGTTGAGTGGCGATCAGCAGGTTCGATGCAAGGTGGGCGCCAAGCTGCTGCGCAGTCATTGGTGAATTACCCAGGAGGAATGCATCAATGGGTTCGTAGATCCGGCTCAATGCAACGGGGCGCAACAGCGCAGCGCTTGCAGAGGGCGGGAAACGCGTAGTCTTAGATACTTCAGGGAGCAGGCGCAAGTTCGCTTGGGTAGGATCCGGGAACCTCAGGCCACGTGGGAATGCCGCAAGAACAACGTTACGCAGCTGGACAACCGATGCAGGAAGCATGTCGCAGAGATTGTGACTGTAGTCCACAAGGAACTGAGGGAAATCAGTCAAGAGCACGAGGAAAAGCAGCATCGTACTACGATACAGATCTCGCATTGAGTCGGTTAATCCAGTTGAACGCAAGAACGGCTGCAGGAAGGCCAATAGTTCGTGAATCAGCTTGTAGTACGCATGCCAAGTGGTGGATGCGACTCGCAAGCTGGGCGTGAGCATGCGCGGCATGAACTGCGAGTTAGACAGTAACTCAAGCCATGCGAAAGCAAAAGCTGGGACACGAGTTGGTCGAACCATGCGCATGAAACTCGTGATGGCATGAAGAACTTCCAAATGTCCGATGTAGAAATTGGGATCGGGGATGGCAAGTTCCTGGAAGAGCGCACAAATGATCGCATAATACACCTTCGGGTTGAACGCCTTGTGGAGAACATCTGGGGATGGAGAGTCTGCGATGATTGTCAGCGGAGGTGTACTTGCTCCTGCAGCGGCAGCAGCGGCCTGCGCCTGTGGGCTGTCCATATCGACTTCCCCTGAGGCAGTCATCGCACGCATAAGCAAATGGTGACCACGGCGCATGCTCCAAGCAATGCCCATGAGGGCTTCATGAAGGAAGCGCGCGCGACCAACACGGACCGCAGTCGGTGCTAATGCTGCCTTCTTCTCAAGCAATGCGACAGGGTCCTGCACTGCCTCTGCCTTGAGCTTAGCGTCGGCTTCGACCAGTTCAATGTCCGCTCCCGAAATAACCAACAAGTGTTGCGCAAACGCGCCAGGCGCATCCATTGCCATGCGGGTCATCAGTAGCGCTTGCTCTGATGGTAGGCTACGAGCCAAGCCAACAATCATGCGTGCCAAAAAGACGGCCGGCTCCATATAAGCCGAGGATGCCGAGGAGAGATTAATGATAGAGCCCTGGTTGCTTCCCGAGATCGACGCAATCGCTCGGTCTGCAACGAGACGCGCGCATCTCGGTGTGACAGTCCTGAACAGCGCTTGAACCGCTTGTGGCATCGTAAGTCGACGAACAATGACGCGGGTGATAAGGTCGGTCTGTTTTGGAGAGAGCGCTGGCGTGCTTGCGGGTCGAACCTTGGTACTGGCAGACGCGGACGGCGGGCTCAATTCACAGGCCTGCATCCAATCGTCGAAAATCTGTTCTGCAATGGTGCGGGACAGAAGGTTGTTGGGTGCCACGCTTTGCGAGCTTGTCGCGTAGAACTCGTCAATCAAGTCAGTATTCTCCTCAAGTAGTGCCTCAAGCTGCTCAGCAAGCTGATCCTTGGCATCCAAGAATGCCAACTGATGCTGCTGCTGAGCGAGTTGCTGATCAAGCGTGGTCTTCTGATAAAGGAGCAGCGAAGCCACCTCTAGCGAAGCTGCGCTTGGTGCTTTGGTATCGGGTCCTCCACCAGCGTTACCGCCAGCACCTACTTCTGTTGAAGAAGCGCCATCGCCTGGCTTCGCCTCTGGACTTGACTCAGCACCTGCGCCCGATGCGCCAAGAGGACCAGCGCTATCAGGCCCTTTCTGCTGCCCTCGGTGCTGTGCCTTCTGCTGCATAGCCGCCTGCTCGAAGTCGTTGATGAACTTGCTGAGCTCGAGTAGATTGCCAAGGTCCTGAACGACCTTCGAGACAGCCGTTGCACTTTGAGGGTCTGGTGTCGCGGCCTGCGCCGTTGTCACCAAGCGTTGTAAGAGCATCTCAAGGTCACGCCAAGATACAAACACATTCTCAAGGCCATGTGCCTGGACCGACAGGACGAGGCGTTGGATGTTGATCATGACCAGCTTGGTGCGCGACTCGACTGCTGGCAATACTTGAAGCATTGATGCTGCTCCAGCCGGGGCAGTAGATGCCAAGAGGGCCGTGGACTTGCGCAAGAGGTTGGCCAAATACGAATCAACATCACTTGGAAGCAACAGGCGGCATCGAAGCAGTGGCACGAACCGCTCAGCAAGGCGGCCAATGTGCTCAATGTCATCAGACGGCTTCAATAGCCAAGCGGCCATCTCTTGGGGAAGAGTTGTGCGGGCGACCAACAGGAGATTGAGAAGGGCGAAAAGCGCCTCCGTATGGAGCTGCGACGCACGTACAGGCTGGTCATGCAGGCGGATGGCGATATGCAACGCCAGTCGGCACAGAGCTAGACCATTGCCTGGCACCTCGGCGCGAATCAACGCCGGGAAGGTGTGCTGCAGGGCATAGATAATAGGATTCTGAGGCTGCAATCTGTACAAGTTGAGTGACTGGTGATTCGGTGTCTTCGTAATCTCGCTCTCGAACGCATCGATAAGGTGAGATAGTTGCTCAAGCAGTGCCTCTGGCGTGGTTGGGAGCGCTCCAGGACCGGCCAATCCTACTTGAGGCATGATCGGGCCTGAACCCATTGCCGCGGGTGGAGCCGATGTAATGTGAGGTAGAGAGGAGATTCGCTCGAATTCCTCAACCACCTGGAGCTGGGCAGGGGTAGCGGGGCCAAGCGATGGGCGGAGAAGTGGGGGGACCATCTTGAGAGGATGATTGGATTGTGCTCCCAAAACCTGAGCAGGATCGACAAATGGTTGGCCAGATTCACGTGCCATTCGGCGGCGGGCGAATTGGGGCTTCAGCAGTTCTTCCAATTCGTTGGCGCACAGTAGCTCCAACACCCGTTCCATCCAAATAACCATGTTCGCCATGTTGTCATTGACAAACATCTCACAGCCCTGTTGCATCAACGCACGCTCCGCAGGGTCGCTGTGGATACGCTGCACAAAGATGCACACGACGTCGCGCAACTTCTCACGAGCCAGAGCTGCGTGTGAGCGGACAAATGGACGTAGAGACATGACCGATGCACGCCTCAACACAGTTTCGTCCGTTTCACCGGGGAAGTCTTTAATAAAGAGTTCTGCCAGTGCGGCGATGGCTGCGCGTGACTTGTCAAAGGTGTGGAGGGTGAACTCCGCAAGCGCTTTAAGCAATTCCGTTGTTGCGGGTGCACGCAGATTGGGCCTTGCCTTGAAAATAGGGATGTTGTCTGACAAGACGACGGCAGGAGGGCTCTCGAGAATCGCTGAACGGATTATTTCCTGTGGTGCCACGGGAACAACTCCTGGCGCGACTGCCGATGGTGCCGGTGTCTGTGCTGGAGTCGGCTGTGCGGAAGGAGGCTGAGTACCAGGTTGGCTCGTGGGTGCGCCTGCTGAGGCTGTGGAAGGCACATGTCCGGCTGCCTGGCCAGCAGCGGGTGTCTGGGGCGCAGCGGGATGCGCAGGAGTCGAGGACACCGGAGTGCTCATCACTGCCGTTTCAGGTGTAGACACCTCTGCACTGGATGTTCCAGACGTGGAACTTGCGGAGGTTGCTGCAGAACCCGACGTTGCCGTGGCAGCAGCTGCTAACCTCGATTGTCGATCCTTCAGAATGTTCGTGACAGGGATGAAGTCATATCGGTTGTCGGCAAAGGAGTCACCGCGACCGGTTGAGTTGCTTCCTGTGCTGGTCACACCTGGAGGAGGGTCCTTGAACAGCTTTGCGAAGAGTGATTCAATCTCGAACAGGACGTTCAAGCGCGTGTCAGGCTGAGTGAACATCTCCTTCATCAGCGAGATGATTGAGACAAGCCAAGGGTTTGGCCATTTGAAGATACGCGAACGAGTAGTAGCCTCAAGAACCTTGGCAACGAAGGGCAGAACATGCGGAAGTCGTTGACGATCGTATGCGTCGATCAGTATGTCCTTCAGGACAAGACGGTTCGAGCGAATGGGGCGATCTCGTGCCAGAGTCAACAAACCGAGCCACGTGCCCAGCGCTCGAACAAAGGTTCTATCTGCTGTAATTTCATCAGGCTCGAAGATGACAGTCACCTTCTCGTACGTCTCATCTAGCACAGCTTGCTCAAGAGCCGGTGAATTGAGTCCAATTACAACCTCTACGTACTTCTCCAAGTAGTTCGGTTCCTTCGCCGCGCGAGCAACGATGTAGCGAGCAAACCATGGGAAGTGCGGTGGCTGCAAGAGACGATTCAGCTCTTCAATCTTCTGCTTGATCGTAGAGTCAACGAGGCTGTTCACAATGGCTGTGACGGCCTTGCTTACCTCGGCAGGAGGCTCTGCAACGGGCGTCGTGCGACAGTCGAATCGTGCGGCAGCCTGAGCGAGGAGACGTGCAACATTGCGTTGCTCCTGAGCTGCAGGTTTGAAAAGCTTGCATCGACGGCTGCGAAGGAATACCACAAGCTCCCTTTGCTGCAACGATGTGTCCAATACACCCAGAAGAGCGGCGTAGTCCAATCCGCCAGCCGGTTCGTCAGGATAAGTGACCGATGCTGCAGCAACCCGAGGAGCTTGTTCAGCGACAATGGTCTCGAGCGACTGCACGAGCTGGGGGCATCGCTCCTGCCAGGATGGGAGTTGCGCCAGGAACTCTGCAACGACAGGAAGCTGCGAGATCCGCGGAATCATTGATTGCACAGCCATTATCGCGTATTGAACGTTGGCTTCCGAGGTGGAGGCTGCGGACTCCAAGAGGACACCAAGAGCCAAGCCCAGGACACGTCCCTCGAGCAAACCACTGAGAATTAATCGACCCAAGAGGATGGCAGCATTCTTGAGCTGGACAGGTGGATAATCCGCGAGACATCTGCGTTCATCAAAGATCGCGTTCAAGAACTTCTCAAAAAGAGCGTGGTCACGTCGGGAGTTCGACGTGCGCCAGCGTTCCAAAACGACAAAAGCATCATCCATTTTGAGTTGTGCTGTGTAGACTCGCATCAGGAACTCATCGACTTCAACTTGCTCGTGCTTGGCGAAATCAGGATGCAAGGCAGATGCTTCCGTGTAAATGCGTTGAGTCTCCGCGTTGATGAGGGGGATCTCGAGAGAGGATAGGAACTTTACGAATGTCACCGCCGTTTCAGGGGTCATGACGTTAAATGTGCGCATTTCCGTACTGGGAGCACCATTAGAGCCTTCCGTAACGATGGTTGAAGTGCCGGGCATAGCATTCGCACCAGTACCAGTGGCTGTCATGAGGTTGTTTGGATTCGCCGCATGCTCCGCGAGGTATTCAAGGCAAGCTCTCGCGAACAGCTGTGGCTGGGGCGATTCCTTGTACTGCGTATGCAACCAGCGGAGCAAAGCCATGTAATCCCTGCGTGATGCCAGAACGACAAAGTCGAACACAAACGAGTACGCGAAGGTCAACTTCGGGATGTCAAGAGTAGCCTTCAGCTCGTGCGCGAGATCAACCAGTCGTGGCAATGTCGTGCGATCGTGAGCGTGGATGCGAACAAAGTAGACAACGAGCAATCGTTTGTTCAACTGCCACAGAGCCTGCAGAACGGCTGGCGCGTTGTGGTCAGGTCCGCTGTTCGTACTACCTGGTGCAGCAACGGGGTGCGAGGGATGACGGAAAATGTGGTGAGAGATGCGAGCATCGAGGATGAGTTGCATAAGGCGCGTGCTGATCTCTTTCGCACTGACAGCGGGTGTGGAGTAGATTTCGCTCTGGGGGAAGGAGAGCATTTGAGCCAAGATCGATAGACCCGTCATCAGTACATCAGGGCAGAAGTTCATCGCATCCTGAACGAGCGCTTCAACCGGACCGACATCAAGAAGCAACGGTAGATGGAAGAAGGTGTAGAGGAAGTCCAACGAATACCATGCATGGAAGGTAGCTCGATGCAGTGCGATTGCTTGAGGATTGTCAAGAATCGTCTTTGTGGCTGCGGCACCTTGCGAGCCCGGCGGGGCAGGACGAATCCACTGGTAATTCGGGATAGTAGGAGTGGAGCGGCCGTGTGGGATTGCTGTGAAGTCGAAGCCAACCAATGGAGGTGCGTGCGAAGCAGCCTCCCGGAGGAACGATAACTGACCTTCTGGATTCTGCCAGACACCCAGGAACTTCTCTAAGGGGAATCGCAGTGATGGTGTTGGCGACGAGAAGTTGCCACCCATCTGCAATGCTTGAGAGTAGTCCCAGACGTTCTTGAGCGTTTCGCAAGCGGCGCGATCCGGAATATAGAACATAGGCTGGTCGAGCAGTCGCAGGACAAGCAGCCAATCTAGTCTCAAACCCAAGCGGTGGATCACTACCTCGACGAATCTCAAAGGATCCCAAGTAGTTACGTTAGCTTGCGGGGGTCTTGCAGCTGGGAAGCCCTGAGATCCCTGCGGCGGTGGAACCGGAGGGTGGGTATGGGGACCGAACACAGCCTCACGATTAAGCAACGACAGGCGGAAGCGTCCACCCACAGCATCCACGAGAGGAGAAAGGTGCATACGCAGTGGGGTTCTGGCCCGATCGGCTGCGGCAACTACAGTGAGGTCAAGGGTGTGCATGGTGCGTAGCATAAGCGCAAGGCATTGCGCAACATCCATCTCGCTCAAGCGTGCAACTGGAGGCGCGTTGGCAGCGACTCCACCCTGCGCTTGATGCTGCTGCATCAACTGCTGGTTCACTAACGCGACGTAGGCATGAAGGATGTAGTGAAGGCGGTTAGTGTTGTCCGTTGCATAGTAGCCAATATCGAAGAGCAAATCGGCCAAGCGAATGAACTGCTGTTGTGGGGGTGGCTGTTGCGCATGGGTCTTTGGCAATGGCACAAACAATTTCAGCTCTGAAATACGCGTCTCGGGAAGACCATTGGGTCCGGTGGGGACCAGGCTTGGATACGGTTGTGTGGTGGAAACCTTTGCCTCCGTAAGCGCGGCCAGCGGAGAGTTGGGAGAGGGTGGCGAAGGGGAGGGCAGATCCAGAGTAGGGATAGCACGCAGGGCAGTCTGAACATCCGGAAGGTTGAAAAGCGTTGGTCGTGCCTGACGAATGGTTGAGATGTACCGAATCTTGTGGCGGTGCGTGATGTAGTTGTGGTGACAGTTGACAATGAAGAAGATCATGTCACGCAAGTAAACGTCAGGTACGCTCTGGTCGTTGATGACTTCCGTAGTGTTCACGAGCAGCTTCGTATGCAACCAGGCCAAGGCGTCCCTGAGGATACGGTGGTCTCGTGAGCGCGTCAAGAGGATAATGACCGTCAAGAACTGGGTCGAGAAAGGCAACACGGCCTTCAGGAATCGCACCAAGAAGCCTTCCCAGATGGGGAGTCCATCAAGTGCTCGTAAGATCATCTCTGCGGCCAATGGGGGCGAGCGAGAATTGTCCAGCATCTCGCGGAGTAGATCGAGTCGGATCGGATCGAACAGGCTGTTGCTACCAGGTGCAGGCACAGGGTTTGGCGCTTCTGGAGGTAGATTGGCCGCGGAAGTCCCAAAGTCCGACTGCTCAATCAACGTACGAATCGTCCAGAGGCGGGCCTCGAGATTGTAGAGCTGCACAAGCTGCCTGAGTTCGGCTGCGACTTGCACCTTGCCCGATGTAATCTGTGCACAAAGGTTCTGGATTTGCTGCCTGACTGCGTATGTCACCGTTGCTGAAGTGTCATTTCCCTGTCCCTGTCCCTGTCCCTGTCCCTGTGCTTGTCCCTGGGATTGCGCGTTCTGATCGTTGCCCTTGTCCGGGTTGTTTTGCTTCAAATCGCTGGATTTGTCATTTCCACCCATACGAAGTGCTTCAGGATCCTGTAGGTTCAAATGCTGCTGCTGTTGCTGCTGTTGTTGCTGTTGTATCTTGGCTTCAAGCCCACCCGGCGTTGGGTAGTGCGCCGAGAAGGCTCCTTCTGGCGCGCTGCCGCCACCGCCAGACGGCGCGTGGGGCTGATGCGCCGACATGGATTTGTTCAAACTATCGGTAGCTTAGAAAAGCTGTGTTATTTTGCCCTTGGATGAAGCAGATCTGCTTCCAGATCCTTCTTGGATGGCTAGCTGGAGGTCCTACCGTTCAAGAGCGTCACTTGGTAACTGAGCCAATCTCACACACTCTGCCGTCTCGGCGTATCGTCTAGTGGTCGCTCAGGAGTAGATCTCGCCTCGAGGTTGCGCCTGATACCAACCTCCTGGGCTATGACGATATCAAAGGTGGGAAAATGGAAGAAACGAGTAAATGTGGAGACAAACGCGCACAGTGCGTCGTATTATACCTCGTATCTCACCGAAACCCACTCGTGTCGTTGCCTGGGATCAATCCTAGGATGAAACTCTTTGGAGGATAGTTGAGCTTGCTGGGAGCTAGAGCGTTGAGAGTGAGAAAAGCAGCGGCAAATAGCGCAATATATGAGTACAGCCACGATGCAGAAATATGATCGCACTATTCACGTCATCCGTCACGCACGAGACACTCAAGACGATGCATGACTCAGAAATTTGAATGCGGCGGCATCTCAAGGCCAAATAGGTGATGATCTTGGGTCCTGTCTTGAAATTCTACGCGAATACCGCAACTCGCGGGTTGCAAAGCAATACACACATACGAATGCCACTAGACAAACCGTCATATTAGGTCAAATCACCTCACGAAGGGAGTGGTAAGCGGGTTCGGAGGTGTCGCCTCGCAATTGAAGTTTGTAAACGATACGACACTCGTGGTGTCGCAATCGGGTAGGATTATTAAATCTGCACGTATTAAGTAATAACACGCCACCAGTTAGAGCGCTATATATCCACACACTCATCCAGATTTTACCCCCTATTCACCCCCCCTCTTCGCTCCGATTTCTCTCACCAGTTTCAATTTCACCGCCTATTCCAGCACCCCCGCCCCCGGCAACCGGCCCGAGGCCAAAAGGTAGATTTTAAATTTTGCTTCGAATCGTCCGCATCATTGCTGCCTCTAGGCACATGTAACGAGCGTAAGCGTTCGCATGGAAAAACGCATGGGAAAGCTGCAAAAGATTTCAGTCTGTGACTGTCTCAAATATGTTGTATTTCTTCTACATCTAGTTGCATACTTGATATAACGCTGTCCGACGGCTCTCATGGCCTCCTGAGCAGTAACCTCACGAATACAATCGACGTGTCCACACCTCTGCAATTGAAAAACGAACAATCAATGGTTTATGCGAAACGTACAAGCCCCGTTGCTAGGAATAGTCCGAGAGTAGTGGGTCTAGAAGTCATCTTCTGAGAGCTTCGACAGAGTTTCGCTGGCCTCTTGCAAGTCAATTTGGACCTTCTTACGGCGGTAGAAAATAGGACAGTCACGCGACGTGCACAGCACCTCGTGGTGCAGCGACATCTGACACCTCTGGCACTGTGACCACAACTTTGCGAAGATCTCTTCGTTTTCTCGGACCGCATTCATTTTCTCGACATAGAGCTCTCCTCGACGAGGTTCACAGTGGGCACACAGATTTCGACGTCCTGGCGGCAGTGCGGCGCGACAGCCAATGCAGGTCGCAGTCTTCTGTGCAAACTTCAGGATTGCACCCGCCGAGCCTCCACCGGTCGCAATCTTCACCTTCAGGGTGTGGTCACCTTCGAACAATTCGTTGACACGATCATGCAAGATGGGCTCGAAAATACGCTTGAGCGGATTCTTCAGCTGATTGTTCAGATAGTAATCGGTGTCAATGGGAATATTCTTCTCAAGCACCCAAATTGGGTCCTCACTCTTTTCGTAGTTGGCCGCACCCTTCGATGATTTGATGATGACGTATGGCACACGATCACCGACTGCGGGTGCTGAGGTAGGGTCACGTTTCCTCATCCGTTCGGCCAATTCGACGTGTGCCTGCTTAGCTGCGTAATCCTCAGCACTTGCACCCTTACCTAGCGACTTCGAAATGACAAGGAGTGACAGATCTAGCTTGTTGCAGAGCAGTTGCGAAATGGTCTGCTTGGCATAATTAATCGCAAGTTGAGGAGAGCGTCTGACCAGAAGCATATTCAAGCATTCCGTGACAACGTTCTTGACCAACGCACAGTTATCTCGTCGCACTGTCTCGATACCTTTTGTATCGATTTTATCCCACTTGACCGTGTTCGTCCAGTACAAGCCGGCATACCTCTTCTTGTTCATAAGCAAGAACGGCCAGTACACCTTTTCGAATTCTAGCTTGATGGGCGAAATGAATTCTTTTGACACGAGCACAGCGGCCTCTTGACCGAGTCTCATTGCTTCCTTGAGATCACTCGTTCCAAACTTGACCATAACTGAGTCGGTATCACCGTACACAACATGTGCATCGTGCTCATAGCCGTTAGCTCTGGTGTAAATTCTTTCGACAGTTGCCTTGGTATGTTCAAGCATTACACGACCATACGATGTGACTGATGATGAAATGGCTAAGCAGGGCAGCTGGCCAACCTGGGCACCAGTGAAACCGTACACGGAGTTCGCGGAGATCTTCAAGGCGAGCTGACGACCATTCAGCACAGCTTTTGTGAGTGGGTCAGTCGCTGCAGCCATATCTTTCTTCGCGACTTTACGCGCCTTAAGAAGTTCTTCAAGAATCTCTGGCAGAATACCCTTTTGGAGTTCAGGTTTGACGAAGTAGTCTCCGTGGGGAGTGAGAGTGTACTGACTTGGGTCAAGCTTCCTTGCGTCTGTTGGGGAGATAAGCGAGGTATAGCACAAGTTGTGGGCCATCATGATTGAGGGATACAGCGATGCGAAGTCGAGGGTTGCGACAGGATCTGTGTAATAACCACGATCAGGTTCCAGGACAGTCGCACCGTCGTACTTGTCCGACGATTCTTTCTTGCCAAACACTGGGACAACCATACCGTGTTGCTTTGCCTTGCGGAGGATCTGAGAAATGACCTTGATGGACTGACCACGAGTAAGGAGGTAGTTAATGGGAACACCCGTGACACGTGCCATTTCAACATAGTTAATCCAGAGCATCAGCTTCTGCATGAGTCTCAGGGGGAGCAAAGCATCTTTCAAACAGTACTCAGCTAGACGCTTTCGTGTTTCATCATCACCATTCTGGAGATCCGTAATGATGGAATGGTGGACATCTTCCTTTTGCTGTTTCAAGAACTCAGCTGAAACAGCGTTCAGGGTATACGACCGAAGTTTGTAGTCTCTGCGGAGTGCCAGCAGGACATCGAACTGGACACGACCTTCAATGTTCATTTCCTTGTTTTCCTGCTTACCAACCTGGCGACTGGCGAAAGTGGTCTTCTTGACACGCGTTTCGACGCCATTCACACGCCCAAAGTAAGGGAAGTCAGGTAATTTGAGTGCCTTCGCTCGATCCAGCAAATAGGGCCAATCGAAATTGCTGACGTTATAGCCAATGATGACATCAGGATCCGCCTCATGGAAAAACTGTTGCCAGCTCATCAGGAGTTCTTTTTCGGTCGGATTGGAGACCACAACTGCACCTGCAATGCTGCTACACGTATTCAAAGTGTGTACAGTCTTGTAGATGGGTTTGTTCAGGTTCGAGGACATAGCAACAACGGATGCAATCTGAATAACGGGGTCGATCTCTGGAACAGGGAAGTGACCCTTTCGGCCAGCGCATTCAATATCGAATGAAAGCACGCGAAGCGGCGCCAGCTGCAGATACTTTCCGACAGAGTCGTGACCAATAATGTCCTTATAGTGAATATCAATCTCAACCTGCGCCAGAGTCTCGCACTCACTCTCAGCGCGAATCGAGTATGAACCGGCAGGTGCCTCAACCCAGCTACCACCTGCCATCTTGTGATCGATCATGAACCGCAGAACGTAAGGAACGTTTGACTCGTACGTAAGGAACTCACGTCCCACGATTTGCCCCCGTTCAAGCAGTCGTCGAGCAGTGGCGACAAGACTCGGTACGGCTACGGTGACTTTAAGGAAGGTTCGGCGTTCTCCGAACTGGTAGCCCCAGACAGACTGGAGCAGGAGAGGCTCAACGGAAAGCACAGCACGTTGAAGAGTACGCTCTCGAGCGTCCTCCTTGAGCTTTGCATTCAAAGCCTCCGCAAACTCATTGATATGCTCCTGCGTGAGGTTGCTCCACGCGGCAATGAAGAAATAAGGCTTGAATCCGTGGACGTGGAATACCACACTGTTACCTTTCTCGTTAACGCCAAAAATGCGGATGATGGCCTCTCGCTGGATTGCGGCTTTGACACCTGGAGGGACACGCGGCGGCACTGGTGTTGTGACGTAGTAGTCTGTTTCGAGCTGCTGGATGGCGATACTATCCTTCTCCTCGTTCATCGAATCCACATCAGGCCTATGCCAGTCACTCTCGTCCATGGGTTCTATACAATGCAATAATAGTAATACGAGCCTATTTGAGTCGCTCCCAGTTGCAAACATGTGCTCAAGTTTCGCTCTAAGACAATCCATCGTGCTGGCAGGGGTACAACAAGCACACACATCTAGACCAGCTACCTACCTGCTCCTTCTTCAGTCGTGCTTGAGCGCTTGGGTCGCTTGCGTACGATGATGACGCGCCGGGGTGCGCCGACCTTGCCGGCGGAGGCCTCTTCCTCGTCACCCATCTGATCGTCGCCCACCTCAAACTCATCTTCGTCGTCGGACATGGCTGGTGCTGTGTTCCGATACCTAGATTCCGGTGTGTCAGAGAGATTGCCCAGTAAAACTCGAGAATCAGTATGTTGTGTCGAAATTCCAGTGTATGCCAGAGTCCTTGCGAGTAATTACCAGTGCATGAAGCATCTAGACACTGGGATCTACCCAAATCACGCATACAATTTACCATCCCCACGCCATCCAGCGCAAACGCGCCCATAGTACAACATGCTTCTGAGGCCTTTTACAGCGTTTTGGCGCCAAATCAGGCGAGCTGGAGCGAGCTTTTCCGGGCCAGGACGGATGGAGAACTGTTCATTTTTCCAGCTGTGTTCTTACTTTTCCACCACCACTGCATCCGTACATTGGGTAGGTGACTTGCGAATCCTATACTCGAATCGAACAGTACCCACAAGCCCAAGCCTGCTCAGGGCTCGCAAGTCCCAGCCTTACCACCACAACACATGCAAACCGATCCCCACACTACCACCTCAGTGAGCTCTGAGGCTGGCGAAGTGGAGCGCTGGCAGCAACTTGCAACTCGGATACAGCCCGAAGACCTGCAGGAAGTGTGGAATGGTGTGGCCCAACGCAGTGTATCAGCTGAAGCCGTAGCAAACACGCTGACACAAGATCCCCAACTGGTACGTGTAAACATGTAGCAAGGATCGCTCCGCTAAAGTTCTGGCAGGGTGACGTTTAAGCCTTGAAAGAGAGTCCCATGTGCTCATCGACTGTTCGCAACCCGCACCCATTCTGTAGATTTCAAAACTTGAAAGCTGGCTTGTCCGGCTTCTGGAAACTGAGGAAACTTTCCTTACACATGTGAACCTAAGTGAAGAAGCCGACCTCGACTCGTACATCCCACGTCTTGAAGAATATGTGATGCGTCTAATGAACATGGCGTATAGCCGGAGTACTGCATCTGCCGAGCTTCGCAGCCAGCTCACCTCTACACGCGAGGCACTTCAACGTGACGCAGAGGTCCGCATCGAAGTCAGCTTGGTCAAGAATGCTGAAGGTATGGTGAGCTTCCTTCAAGCGGGAGCAATTCCCGAAGCTGAGGCAAGACAGGTCGTCCACGCCGCGTTGGCGCGCTTTACTTCCTATCTCAGTCAGCGTAGGGTCACCCAGAGTTTGGATATCTTGCCTTCGCTCTACAGTGGAGAAGCGCGGGGTCGACAAGCCCTCCTGAGCGATGGCTCGGAGCCTGCAGCTGATCCTTTGGCTTCTCAACCGACCAGAAAGCGTCGACGACGCCGTCGAGGAGGCAGAAAACACCGTCTCCGGAGGCTGCGTCGTTTGGAGGCCGAGCTCACTGAGCGAGACCGACGAGGTCGAAGTCGGAGCGATAGCGAAAGCAGTTATTCGAGTGATCGCTCGAGTCGAAGCAGAAGTTACAGCAGGGATCGACGCAGCTACAGCCGCGATAGAAGTTACAGTAGGGACAGAAGTTACAGCCGAGACAGGGGCTACCACCGAAGCCGAAGCTATAGCAGAGACCGAAGCTCTAGCAGAGACCGAAGCTATAGCAGGGACCGAGGCTATAGCAGGGACCGAAGCTATAGCAGGGACCGAAGCTATAGCAGAGACCGAAACTACAGCAGAGACCGAAATTATAGCCGTGATAATGACCGGAGCCATGACAGAGACCGCAGGCATAGCCGTGGTCGAAGCTATAGCAGAAGTCGCAGCCGAAGTCGAAGCGACAGCAGAGACCGTAGTTATAGTAGAGGGGACCCTGATCGTCGGACACAGAGTTATAGCAGAGACCGAAGTTACAGTCGGGATCGAGACTATAGCCGTGACAAACAAAGCCCAAGCCGTGAACGAAGCTGGTCAAGGGATCGGAGTTATGGTCGCAGTCGGACACGCAGTCGGACACGCAGTCAGACACGGAGCCGAAGTGCAAGTCGGAGCACTGTGATTCTCGGAGTCGGTCAGGACCGCGATCTTCAGGGAAAACTGAATAACCAGCAGCTGGACTAACTCCGAAGTCATATACAATATAAACTCTAATTTATGTACATCATTGAGGGTCCATATAATCAATCAGTGAGTGGGTTGGGGAGTGCTGTCTCGGACTGTGCCCGAAGCGAGCGCGAGCGATTTCCGTATCTCTTTTCAGGCGTTCCATATGAGCCTTCTGGACTGAGCGTTCGATCCGTGGATTTGACATGTAGCGCTCCCATAGCTGCAGCAGGGTTGGATCAATCTCAGCGCCTGGATCAATTCTTGAGTCTTTCAAGGGATTCCAAATCCTGGGTAGTGCAGATGGTCTGGGAAGCGGGACGAACGGTGGTGGGGTTGGAACCTGGGTCGGATCCAATATAGCTTGGAGACGCCTTGTATCTCCACTCTGTGCTGGTCCGCGTGGTGAAGACCGTGGAGTGCGATCTCTCGGGCTATTGCGAGGCGTGGATCGTGGTGTTGTTCTCTCAAGTGACCGAGTTGTGCTGCATGAACGTGTGGACGCTCTGGGCGGTGTTATATGATAGTCAGGATCCTGGATGAGTGATGCCGGTGCCTCTGGTGTTGGACTTTGCGGTCCTCCACTAGAGGAGCCCTCTTCGATTATGAATCGAATTGGGTGACCGCATTTGTACTCATCCGCTGTGGGCCCGGCCTGTACCTCCTGTAGCTGCTGACTGGTGGCAACCACCACTTCCTTTCTATTCGTATCCTGATCATCGCAGGTCTCTGGACACTCATAAATCGTGCTCGCAACCCAGTCTGGTAGGGATGATCCGACGTCGCGTCGCTCTGAGATCATCAGCAGCTCATCACGAATCGCATCGTAGTTGTCGATGAGTCCTAGTGCATGATTCCACATAGCCGACTCTCTCAGCAGGTGCTCTCTCCTCCCCGGTTTGCGCGCGGAGCTAGATTCTGAGCGATCCTGCCCTCGAGGATGAGATGAACTCATTGTTGGGGTCTCGTTCGCATCTCTGTGCCCGCTACCGCATGTGCCTGCCTTGTCATCCTCTCCAACTGAGCGGTGCATAGGTCAGACGATTATCTCAGGCAAGGATCATGTGGGGAAGCTCCTTCGCGACGCGTCCAATGAATGTCCTCGAGTGTAACGGCGGATCTTGCAGCTGATACAATGCGTTTTGTTCACAGATCTGCCGATCCGCCTACGGATGCTTCAAAACAAACTGTCCTCGGGCTCACTAACTCCAACTAGAACTTCTTGATTTTGGCCGCATCCGGCCAAAGTCCAGAACCTCAGAGCCACACGTTTCCCGCAAATCGAAAAGACCACGTAGTCGAACACTCCCACAAGAACAAATCGGATAGCATAGTCAAGGCGACCGAGACTTATCGTATCTTCAGCCATGGGTGGCGATGGAGGCTCCATTCAGGGCCGTGACGTACTCGTCAAGACCAAGCAGCGAACGGTTATAACCGTTGACCCTCACAAGACAGCGGAACAGCGCATCAACACATGTGCTATATCTGGTAAACAGCTGCTTCGCCCCGTAGTAGCCTGCGAGATGGGCAATATCTTCAACAAAGACGCCATAATTGAGCATCTACTTGCGAAAAAAGACCTTCCCCAGTTTCGGCACATTCGGGGTTTGAAGGACTTGATCGAGTGCAAGATCAAATTCGAAAGCGATCTAAAGTTGAACGAAGATTCAAAACGGCCACAGGAGGCCCGCGAAGGCAGTATTTCATATCAATCCTCTGGTATCGACCACATCGTGTGTCCTCTCACCGAGGCAAGGGCCACTGGAGTGCTGCCCTTTATCGTCATGAGGCACTGTGGCTGTGTCATGTCACTCAAAGGCTACAAGGACATGACGAAGAATGATGTATCATTGTGTCCCGCGTGCGAGAAGCCCGTAGGGCCTCTTGATAACGTTCCTCCTGAGAAGACGACTGAGGTCAAAACGGCGGCAGAGCCGACAGAAGAGCACAGACTAACCTCAACTCCAGCACCTGAGGAGTCCAAGAGCACAACCGGAGTTCAGGATTCCACATCTTCAAGTCCAACAACAGACGAATGGAGTCCCGAATTGCCTTATATCATCCTGTGCTCGACCGATGTGGCGGTGCTTGACTCGCTTCGCAACGTAATGACGCGAAAACGTCAAAAGGCCAAGTCCGCAAAGCAAGATCGAAAGCGGGCACGTACAAGGGATAGTGATCATGCAGAGCATGCCAGTGGATCCGCAGCGGGGGTCGAGGTGAGCCAACCTCTCAAACGCGTAGAGCTGCTGCCCAATGTCACCTCAGCGGAGGCGTTGAAGTACGCCCAGTACACTAAAGAAGCGGAGAAGCAGTTCGAGGAGCAGAAGCGGAAGAGTGCTGCGATTGCATCGTTGTTTACAAGCTCATGTCCCGCTGTTGCCAACCCTGCTACTCCGACCACGCGGTAGCGGCGTGCGCCAAACAAGGTGCGCCTGTATCAATCGGATCCATGCTGTATTGTTATGTTCAAGTAGTTGTGATACAATAAGCTAGAACATCGACCATCAATAAACACGCTACAAATTACTCAGGCGAGGCTGTACTGTAAAGAGGCGATCCGAGTGCATCTCGACCAGGCAGTGTAGGAAGAGATGCAATCTCTTCAGCCGTAGGGGGTAGTGCATAATTCGAGGGGAAGAACCCGTATTCCATATTTGTCTTGAAGCCTCTCCACCATCCACTTTTCGTTTTCTGCACAACGTATACATATTCACCCGGTGAAATCGAGAGCTCCCGCTCATTCGCAGCTTGATAAGCGTGTAGCACCTTAACTATTTCTAGAACCGGCAGGGTAAGAGGATGCGCGGAGCCGCTCGATGCCGTTTCCATTGTTTCACTTCCTGCATTCGATTCCGACGTCTCACGTGTCATCGCTGTTGTCGTACCCACTGATGCATCACCGTGATCGGAGTGGGTGACTTTGTGGTTCGGTTGCTCCTGCAGTGGTTGATCACTCGTGGACTCGGCCGCCTGCTTAGTTCCCTCCTGAGCCAGTGAATCTGTGCTGGACTCTGAGGTTGAAGCCGAATTCATGCCGGTCGCCTGGGAGTGGCTAGGCTGGCTTTCAATCTCAGACATTGATGCGGAGGTTGAGCGTGATGCAGCCGCAGCCGCAGCCGCAGCCGCAGATGATGGGGTTAGTTTCGGTGAGAGAGGAAGGTTTTGCGGAATTGTTACTTGGATATGAGAAGGTGCAATTGAAGGAGTCAACGGCTTAGCTGGCTTGCGTGGAAGCAGTGGTAGGTTCGTTGGGGTAGCTACCGGCGTTGCACCGCTGCTCGATTGTGACGGGGCTGTGGGGCCCGAAGCTGATGCAGGACCTGACACTGAACCACTTGCTTGATGAGATGGCGTCACAGGTGGGTCGACGGAAAGCGCAGATGGTGCTTGGACTGACGCCTCGACGGCACCTAGAGATGGAGTCGAAATGCCATCTCTGCTGTCATTAGTAGAAGGCGACTCCCTTGGACTCGAGCTACATTGGGTAGTGGGGCTGACGCCTGGGACGGCGCCAGCGTTGCTTGCACTCGATCTAGGCTGAGGGCTCGTCGGAGTGGGCTGGGGCGGTGCTGCAACCCGACGTGGAGGAGGACCTGACCTGGCGACACCTAGAGTCGCTGCCGCGGCAGCAGCTGCTAACCGTGCAATATGCTCATTCGAGAGAACGGGTTCGTTATCATCTCCAGCTCCAGTTCGATCGCTTTGACGGACCTGACTGTCATCTTGGCCGAATACGGCCTTCGCTTCCTCCATTAGCTTTTCATCTTGCCATGCCATAATGTCATACGGTGACTGAGGCTGCTGCGCTTCGCCTTGGTTCTGACTTTGAGTGCCAAGGGAGACAGATACAGCTGGTGTTCGCCCACGCGCAGCAGCGGTAGAAGCAGTCTCACCAGAGACGCTGGGTGAGGGAATCGCTCGAGTCGCCCCACCTTGGAAGCCATGGAGAAGCGACATTCGGAACGAACGTGGGACTGCTCGTCGGCACGCACCTGCAACGAATGGGAGCAGCGGTCCACTCAGCTGATGGTCAGACCCGTGAACTGGCTCAGAGTCCTTGACTTCAGGCAGTACTCCCTGCTGGCTTAGGAATGGTCCAGGTGCGTATTTCTTGTGCAATACCTCAAAGGATACCGCAGCGTTAGCCGGATAGTATGGCGCATTCGGGTACTTGGGACAGAGTGGATCAGTAAGGGATGGAATGCGTGCAGGCATGAGGGGCTCGCAACCAGTATCCTTCAGAGCATGCAACAAGGCCTTGTGAATGAGCAGGTCTTGGTTTTCTTCTGGGTTGCCGATCATCCCATTTGGAGCGATTTGAAGGGAAAGATTCGCCACGCTGCTGCTGTCGGAGCCGGCGAGGGTTGAGGTACCACTGGCTGAAGTGGAACCCGACGAGCTTGACAACATTGCTGCAGTCGTCTTACCCACCTGGAACTGTCTGTACTGCTGATGCTTTGCGAGGTCGCTCCACAGCTGTGATAGATCGATACCTTGTTCTGCTGCGTGTCGACGGGTCTCTTCGAAGAGCTTTTGCATGGTGGTCTCGTAGCTTTCGTACACAAGATTGCCTGAGTGATACCAGCTCTTCTGCGCATCATAAAGCACCGGCAAAGCGGTAAAGCAAACGTTCTCAGCCATAATCTCAACCTGGCTGAATCGCTGCATGAGTGCATTTGTCACTTGTTCGTAGAGTTCAACAGCAGGTCGCAGCTTTTCTTCTGCAGCAGCCCGTTTCTCGGGGTTGTCCATGACCTTGATCAAACGCTGCTTGAAGAAGTCCATATCCATCTTCTTTCGTGCTCGCTTGTCCATGACTTCTCGCATAGCTGGACCCTCTGCTAGATGCTCACGCACAGGGTTCAGGAGCTGGTCACGGAGACGGTTGATAATGTGGCTCGTCTTGTTTCGGTTCAAGTCTTGAAGGGTGGCGTAGAATGCCTCCAACGCCGAGCGATGTGGGCTGTCCACATCGCAGAAGTACAAAAGATCTCCAATGATGAGCGACTGCGCTGCTGTAAGCTCTTGCAGGGACTTAACATAGTCTTCAATGTGTTTGGCCACCTGCGTCAATGCTGCCTGGATATCGTGGTAGCGCTTTGCGCTCTCAACATACTAGAAGGAGGGGCACAAACAACAAGTGGGTGGCAAGTGAGGCCTTAGTCGAATCTGGAGGATTTTACAGGGTGTTAGAGTGAAATCGGGCGGTAACCGGGGTACGTACCTCATGATCATCAGTTGCCTCAGCATTACCGTACTTCTGCGCGATGCCCTGGCGCAGACGTCGCTGGGCAGAGTCAAACTTGCGGGCGATTGCCTGAAGCATTTCTAAGTGGGGAAGCGTGTGTGGCCTCTACCCAGGTAGATCTAGATTTTCGACGGTTACAATGGTATATTCGAATTAGACTACGAAGGATAAACATGAAGGGCGAAGTTTACGAATGGCACACACTGCCAACCTTCCGTTTTCAGACTTGGTTGCACTTAGAATCTTGGTGAGAATCTAGCTGCTTCCTGATGGTCGAGGTTGACTAGATGACGACAAGGCCGTTGTATTGTCACGATCTACGATCTAGTTCGCACATTACAGGATACAAAAACACCAGAACCAGTACCGAATCTACTTACTCAATTGGGGTGGTGTTGTATTCATGTGGAATATACCTGGTTGACCTTGGCTGATCGACACAGGCACACGTGACAAATAGATGCACTGAAAAGCGTAGATACCTGGCATCAGCTGAAAGGATTGGTGCGATAAAATAAGCTTGTGTTGGTCTAACAGTCTTAAATGCGGATGGAATAGCTTCCAGCTCGAGTGAGGTAGCGAACCCACTTCGTTGTATCGTATCCTGATCGTTCTGTGACTCGGAGGTATCGTACACGCAAACCTGATGCAGTGAACATGGGGACTTGGAATTCGAGGTTGATGGGGGGTCGGACCCAAGGCTTGTCGTTAACCGATGCAGCAAGCGTGACTTCTGCTCGGAGGGTGTGAACTCGGTTGCCATCGAAGCGTTGAATCTTCCATTGGAGGCAGTTGTCAGCAGACTTAAGCTTGGCCGAACCTGCGGTGACTGAAAGCTGAGCTGAGGCGGCGTTGGTGGGCACGGGGATAATCATCTTTACATTCGCTGCAGCGAGATTAGCGTCAAAGTTGGCCTTGATTGTGATCTTGAACTCAACACGCGTACGACCGTGGACAATGACCGTAGGGGAAACGCTGAATGGTAACGCCACGACCTGCGTGATACGGTACTTCATCAGAGTGAACTCGCCATCTGGAGGGATAAACGAGATGGTGCGGTCCTGGTCGAACTGTGTCAGCTGCACGCAACGGTGGAATGTAACATCATCAATTGCGACACCAGTGTTTGCAGCACGGTTACGCTGCGCCGCAGCGTTATTGCGGCGCTCAACTTCCTTGTCCATCAAGAGCTTGTCGTTCATACCGAACTTACACTCAGGCATACCCGTCAGGTATGTCTGCATGACGATCTTACCAGAAACGTCAGCACGAAGCACAGTTCCATCTGCGGACATGAGCACATTGACAGCTTCGAGAACATCCATGAACACCTCGTTCTTTTTGTACACATGCTTTCCAGGCTCACGCCAGTCGACCCCACCAGTAATGAACGATGTGATCTTGTCGACGCGTGTGTCTCGCTTGCCCTCATCGAGGTAACCAGCCTTGACTGAACCCAAGCTAATCGCGCCCTTAAGGTGGTTGACGGTTGTGAGCTGAGGGTAACCGAAGTCCATCATCTCATCGAGGAGCTCGTAGATCAGCACGAAGTTGTTGCGGAGCGAGTCCTCTGTGAACTTTGTGTCGAAATATGCGGTGAAAACATCTACCATCGTGAACATTAACTGGAACGCCAGCATGGGGTTCGCGTTGAGGCGTGTAACAGTCACAATATAGACATCATTGTGTCGGGTGTACATGAAGGACGCGCCATCAATGTTGACAATTGGAAGCTCTGTTCGCTTACCAGCAATAATCTGCTGTCGAAACGCCTCGGGCGCCGTGGGAGGGATGTCATCGCGATAGAATCTCTGGATGATGATATCACCCTTGAGGTTGATAAGGAGAACACCACTGATCATAGGTGAAGAGAGAACACGCTGGGGCTAGCAATCCGCTCGGACGATGGGCAACGCTTCTAGCTCGACTCGCACTAGGTGGAATCGTTAACTCAATACTGGGACGGCCGGAGATCGTCGCGATTATGTCTCACCTACTTGTCCAACCTAGATCGAATAGAAAAAACATAGTTTTTGATACGGTTCGCGGGAGTCTTGTGAGAAAAGCACATGGGAATTGGACTAATTTCAAGACTTAACACTTGGTCTGGTATGAAATATTCGGATCCAGTCTGAGCAACCGGGTTAAAAACGCAAAAAACATCATTTTCCGACCTGCCTCAAGCCTCTCTATCTTGGCAGCAAAGTCCCCGATATTCCCGCACCCCTGGGTCGGGTCTGCCTCAAGACCAGGGTTGTCGGGTTGTCGACCGTCAGTAACCCAATCCACCCTGCGGCTCTGCAACTCAAATTCAAGGCCAGGACACTTACGGATGGCGTTTCAGCTCTTTAAATGCCACTCCCAGTATTACACAATTCTAGAAATCACCCTGCGGCGAACGGGAGTGCGCTGAGTGCTTGATAACAGTGTAATATACTCGCCGAAACGTCAGGATCTTTATTTCTGAGGGAACAGAATGCCGCTAGCGTCATCAAAATAACACCCAAAATCTCGGACTGGGAGAAGTGTAGTGAATGGTTGGCTACACGAGACCAGCCTGAGTGAGTACGGAGACGAGCCTTAAGCAGGGACTGTACTAATAAGTCCCTGGTACCCTTCACACTGGAATGCCCAACCTCGTACGGGGTGTTGGTTCATGATATCTAGAGAAAATGTCACGTACACCTGAGACGACGGATGCGTTACTGAATGGGGAATCAGCCCCGGCCCCGGCACCTACCGCGGAGGGCGGTTTGGATGCATCCAAACCGGACAGCGGCAAGGAAAACACCAGCGCAGAGAAGCGGCTTGTGATGACCGAGGATCTTTACTTTATCACAACGCAGAAGGCGAATTCCATGGAGGAGCAACAGTTTCTCCAGCCCGACGCGTTGCTCGCATTAAGGTTGAAGGCGCTGTCTTTGGCAAAACTGGCGTTTGGTCCCAAGAGCGTCGCGGCACTTAGCTCCGACACGGCGGTGAGTCGAGCCCTCTTGCTGACAGGGCGCCTTGACGTGGCTGAACAGCGGTTGCAAGCCGTTCATACTCAGTGTATTGAGGAAGTTCGCAACCTTAGTGACCAATTTGGAGGGGAAGACTGGTGGGAGTCTAGCACTCCCCCGGACCCCACAGCTCACGGCGCCGATCGCGTCGTCCTCTGGTCGACACGTAAACAGTACGAGTCTCTCTTGGAAGAGGTCATCTTCCTTATGGCAGCTGTATGTGTGATTCGAGTGAAGGATTTGGCAGCCGCGGCTTTGGAAGAGACCAAGCAATCTCAGAAAGATGCGACCCAACGCCCAAGTGCCGGGCCATCGAGCTCGACAATTGAGCAGGCCGTTGCATACGCCAAGGCAGCCCAAGCGAGACTCACACCATTGGTTGAGCTCCATGAAAAAGAACTTGAGCGGCTCTCAGCTCCAGACAAAGAGTGCGATGAGTTCGAATCAGCAGCACGCCTTCGCTCTTTGACAGTTCTGATTACTGTGGCGCGGTTGCAACTGTGGCTTCATTCCCAGCGAGGAAGGCCGGGTCACCACTCTGTCCTGGAAACAGCAGCGCGACTACAACAGCTTCTCGAAGAATATCACGTCATGAGCATCATTTATGGTGGATCCTCGACGGCTCCAAAGAAACCGCCCCTTGTGCTGGATCAACACCTCTTGACCGCGCGGGTGCATCTGGCGCTGATTCGAGAACTAGAGAAGAAGGAACAAGAATCACCAATTGCAGAGGTCGAGGAGCATCTTCTACAGGTTCTGGAACGCACAACGCAGGCACTTCAATCCACGGCAGAGTCACAGTATGAGGCAATGGAACTTCTACAAGATTTCCTGCCGGCCTGTGAACTAATGTTTCCCCAAGACGACGCCTCGATCAATCGTGTGACGAGGCGTCTTATCACACCTTCTCTCGCTATGGAATTGTTGGCAGGCTCGGCAAACCGCCCAGACGTCGCTCTTCTTCGAGTCATTGGCGAGGTCTGCAAGGTCCGTGCACAAGCGCATTTGCGTCTTGCAAGAACTCGAGGAAAGGTTCTTGCGCAGGAGCGAGAGCGCTACACAGACGACTATTCGAGAGCTGAATTTGACACACAAATTGTACATGTTCACAATCCAGTTGCTGGCAAAGCAGAACCTAGCGCGAAGGTGATGGCATTGCAAGCTCTCGATTGCTGGAGTGCAGCTAGGGCCATTCTCACCATAGCATACGCAGCGCTTTCAGCATCACCCCGTCAGGTCAAGCAGATCTTCGAGAAGAACGGAGGCGAGTCGGCTAGCATGCCGCAGGTTACCAGTGACGACGACTCTCTCCCGAGTGCAGCTTCTATCGTGACTGCAGGAGCATGGGACCCTGGGTTGCCCGGCGCAACCTGGACCATTTTGAACATCGGTAGTTGTGCACAGATGATGAACGAGCTCAAACAGGATATCCATATATGCGATGTGTATATCATCGAGCTCCTCCTGGCACTGGGACCATCTGCGCACCCTATTGTAGTACAGACGGCCGAGGCTCTCATTGTGGCCGCGGAAGATGAGGACGGTTGTGCACACACCCCCAATGTGGCGTCTGCAATTGAAAGGTTGGCAGACATTAACACTGCTATCGGAGAGCCTGAAAAGGCAAAGCGCGCATTCGTCGCAGCCATGCTGATACACTCTTCCCTCAGATCAGCCGATGGATCGCCGCAAGACCAATACCACGCTAAAGCCATCAATTCGATACAGGATGCGCTCAGAGCCCTCCCAGGTGGAGAGGCAAGTATTGAACAGTTCTATGCGCTGGCTGATGATCGTGCTACTTCGAAATCCTTGCGGTCTGCTAGACCTGCTCACCCCAAAACACCGAAGCTTACCCCGGAGACCCGACTTGCAGATGCCATTTCACGTCTGTCTATAGCTCAGACTTCCTCGGTGACATCTGGTACGACTGACGTCCACCCACACCAATCAACTGCAACTGGTTCCTCGAATGCAAGTCATGTTGGCAATGATGCCATTTCCACATCGGGGAGACCTGTAACCCCAACTAACACAATTCCTGCCCACTCCAACGCGTCTGAAGTAATTTCACCGCTTGATTTCGGCGCTGTACGCGATGACGCAAAACAAGATTCCAGCCTCACCGACGATATTTTCCTGTCAGATGACCAAACTCAAGTTCTCACTACGCAAGGCGTAAGCGTCGCTGTTGCTCCTCCGCTCCAACAATCGAGTGGCTCGCCGAAAATGAGTGTCAGCTCACGTCGAAAGCTCAGTGCAGATCAGTCCGTAGAGTCTACCGATCATGCGTCGCCATCTCATCAACTTGAGTCTCACGCGGCTCTGGAGTTGGCAGAGTCCGTACAAGACGGCCATTTGGATGATGACATTGTTATCGAATAAGTTGTGTAACCATGCCCAACAAATTGTTTCTTAGACTACGAATTACGTATACATTACAATGATTGAAAATCAAACTGTTTTATTATAAGATCTCTCATCTTACTGGTTCGTCAGCTTACCGCCAGTAGTCCTCTTCAAGGCTCCGTTTTCCGTGAGTTCGCGCTGCTTAAATCTTTCCTTAGATGGGCTTTGCAGTTCGCGCTTACCGTCCGGATGGGCAGGGGGCTGCTTCTTCTCAGCCTTTTGTGACGCCTTCGTGTTGATTACGTGGAATGCGTCGCGAATGTCACCCTCATCGTAGAGGAACTCTAATACAGCTCTTCGAATTGCCGTTAGTTTACCACGGACCAGCGCTCGCCTGAGCACCCCGACTTTGCGTTCTGGTGCTTGCTGTTGGTGTTCATCCCCAGCGTTAGTTTCACCCTTAGAACTTTTATCATCACCGACTAGTTCTTGTTCGCTCTCGTCGTCTGCCACCATCTTTACTTCCGCAGCTGGCTTGGCCTTGCTGAGATCTGTGCGGTGAAGCGCACTTAACGCGCCCAACACTTTGTCGACACTATTTGCAATCGCTTTCTCAGCCTCTTCTCGACTTGAATTATTGATTAGCATAGGTCGTGGCGGAGGAGGCTTACTTGCAACAAATACCACTGCAAGTACCGAATCGACATAAACAATACGCTGATGTCTCCATCGGATTCCTCTTTGAATGGAAGCAAGCGCGCCCATGGCTTGGACGCTGCGACCGGTTTGCGTGATGGCGAGTGGACTTCCATTTGGAGCGAGTTTAAGGTTGAGGTACCAACCAGTCGTGCCACGTTCACTACCACTGGGAGTGGAAGGCACACGGTCAAGCGACGCACGGTGTGATGGTGAGGGACTAGCAGACTCGTTAGCATTCTCGGGATCTGCGGGCAGATGCGAAAAGCCACTGACCTCGTCAATCAGTTCCGCATAATCCTGTACAGACCGTCCTTTGCCGTCGACCTGGTATGGGTTCGAGTTCAGAGAGAGCAAGAGTGAGATCATCACAGAGTTAGGATGCGCGCCAACATAGGGAACAGGCAATGGTGGTGGTATGAGCTGCCGGAGGCCTCCGTTTGGATCTAAGATGAGATTCGATCCAACAGCTGCAAGGGAATAGGCATTGTTTCCTTCATCGCCACGGAAACTCGTGGCCTGACGAGATGAAGTTCCAGCGGACTGCCCTTGTCGCGAGGCCAGGGCAAGTTGCCGCAGCCCTCGTCGTGTAACAGACGCTGGAAACAGCACGGGTTCTGCACGAGGCAGCGGCAAAGCTGTGTCGAGTAAGTCAGGCGGGTATGCAAGCGCTGCCATGAGAGGCGTGGCTTTGTAGGCGTCGCAGCATCTAAAGACATCTCCACCTGTGCCCGGGACTGTAGCAAGCAACGAGGCAAGTCTCCAACGACCGTGGCGACATGCTATAAAGAACGCACTTTGGCCTTCGTTATCAACTGCATTCGCATCAGCTCCAGCACGAATTAGGAGCTTAACCATACTCACACAGTTTCTTGCCAGCGCTTCGAAGCGGTCAATCATCTTAACGCCTTGAAGTCTCTGTGCCGCGGCTGCCGCCTGTTCTGCGGCTTCAGCCCGCATTGCGGCTGAAGCAGATGAGGAGATGGCCTTCATAAATTCATCTCCATCTTCGGACTCACCGGTGTCACTCATAAAGTCTTTTGTTTGCGGCAAGTTTTCAGGGCTGCCTGGCACGTCAACATCAGACTCCGTCTCGGAATCGCTTGATTCGTAATCATCATCCTCTTCCTCCTCCTTGGCATCCTCGTCCATGGCGTTGGCGCCCTTTTTGTCGCTGGCTAGAACTAATCTTCCTCGTTCATCAAAAATGACTTTCCGTACTCCAAACAAGGCTTGTTCTTCTGGATTGTCAATGTACTTGGTGCCTTTGAACTGGACACCATCAGTGTTTGCGTCACCCGCCGTGGCTTGAGGTGCGAAGGAAAGCAACTTGTTTGAGTAGGCGCCAGGACGTGTCGGCGAAACGAGCGTGACCTCTCCTGACAGAAGAGTAGCTATGGCTGTGTTTGACAATGTCTTCAATGGTGGGAGGGCGTCATTTTCCAAGTCCGATTTGCGGTCCGCTCCATTGACATCCGCAGTTGCGTCGAATTCATCTTCACGAGCGAGTTCTGCCAGGTCACGTTCAAGCCGCAAATCGAGGTAGTTGCGTTGATCGAGATAAGCCAACTGATCTGTTGCCAAAAGCCAAGCGTGTGGCGTCTCCGCAGGGCTGAGTGAGCTCCAATCAGCTTCATTATCTTGGATTTGCATCTCATTTGATACAGTCTTCGAGCCAGTTTGCTGGACACCAGACTGAGGTCTTGAGCCGTTATCATTGTGCTGTGCAGAATTGCGTCTGCGTTCACGGGCACGCGCCTTAGCTCGTTCTTCTCGCTGCTGCAGCTTCAGTAGCAGCTTGTTTCGGCGACGAAGCGCAGCTTGGCGTCTTCGCGCAGTGACGGCGGCGATAGGATCATGAATCGTCAAGTCCATCTCGTGTAGATTGGACTTCGCTTCGACCCGGAGCAGCTTGCTGCATCGGTCTGCCGCTCCCTCAAGCACTCGTTCAATCTCCATGCTTTGATTGATCATACGACTGCTCCAATTGACAGGGTTGCGTACCGACCGGATTAGCCTCACCGTTTGTGCAGCTGCTGCTGCAATGGCCAAGCTCATGCGAGCAGCACGTGCCTCGGCGCGCACTGCAGTGTGCAGAGGGGTTCGGCCCGCCTTGTCTGCCCAATCTGGATTGGCACCCGCACGGAGAAGGAGTGCCGCAACCTCTGTATGACCACCCATAGCTGCTGCAAAAAGTGGTGTCTGTCCGGTAAAGCTGGGCAAGTCGACCCACGCTCCGCGTGCAATGAGGAATCTACAAATGGTCACATAGCCGCGTCGAGCAGCTGCAAAGAGAGGCGTCATACCTCCCAATGTTGAGTCCCTAAAGTTGACATTCGCCCCAGCGACATCCACGAGGAATCGTACCATGTAAAGCGTCGGTTCTAGGCTCTGTTGAATTGTGTCATGAACAGAGGTCAAATGGGACGAGGTAGCGCTCATAGACTCCGCGGAAATTGAGTGGGAGTCATCATGTCCTTTGCGTTCGTCCGCGTGAGAACCATCAAGTTTGAGGACGTCGGGCGAATGATCAGGATAGAGCGTAAGGACGAGCAACCGATCCACGAGTGGGGGGAAGCCTAGTAAGAGACGGAGCACAGGTGGAAGATCCGTCTGTGAGATGGGCAGACGCTGCAGATAGAAAAGGGCCTTAATTTGTGCTGCTCTAATTTCATTCGCAACTGGGTCTGGAGTCGAATCGCCTGACTTGCAGTCGGCAGTCGGTGAGGACGGGCTGGGCATTGCGCCTGGCGAAGCGTCTGAACTACGTCTTTCGTCAGCCACTCCTGCCTTGCCGCTAGGACGAATAGGACTCCTAAATCCAAGACTTGGGCTACTTTTAATAGGCTGGGGAACCAGAGGATCTTGATTATCGTTCGGTACCTTCGCGTCTCGGATCCTCGAAGCACCGTCTCGTCCTGTCGCCCGCGAATTTCCTGTCCCCACAAAATTGGTGACGCCAAGCATCTTTGCAAAAAGACTCGGATTATTCAGCGAAGCATTTTGCAGTGCAGACACAGATGGGACATTAGCCATCGTTAACTTCGGGCGAAGACATTTACCTGTGAGTGAATCATACGGCGTTCTTCGCACTGCTCGAGGAGAAAGGAGATCGGTGAGAGATACGCTGGCTCTCGAAGGGACGATCAGATGCTGGGCATTCTGTTGGGCAGATAATGCGCTCTGCAGCTGGGCCTCGAGCGCAGCCGCGCAAGCAGACTTCGTGGCACCAAGGAATGTCGCAAGCTGTGCCAAGGCTTGCCGTAGCTGGACGAACGGAGGACATGCGGGTGGGGCCCATGTGAAGGTTGATGCTCGACTCGACGAGCCTGCCTGAGAAGTGATAGAGGCTGAAGACGAGTTTAGGGCAACTTTAATCTCAAAAGACGGACTTCCTAGAGGCCGTACATGCACGCCAGGAACGTGGTCTAAGAAGCTAAACTGCGTTTGCGAGCCCGTCCTCAAAGTACCTTGGGACGAGGCAGCGCTTCCTGCGTTGCGACTCGCATTCAAATTGCCACCAATGGCTGACAGATTCTGTGCAGATGTGAGCAGTTCTCGCGCAGAGTTAAATACCTTCTCCAATTCTGGGAATGCAGTTGTGAACGGGAACGGCGCAGAGGTCACGTCAGGTAATGCATATGGGAGAACTGGATCACTAGGAATAGAAGGTCCATTTCTGCCTGACAGTGTCTGGGAGCTTCGGCGAGTGCTGGCAAGACTAGGGCCTGAGCTAACAGATGCTGACGAAGCGGGTGGGGGAGCTGAGATATCAAGTGCTGATGCACCTGCGGCCGGGTCTCCAGACTCGTCATAGTCTGCAGGAAGGGAAGAGGGCGGGATGTAGGCGCTGGCAGGATACGTAACCATCGCCTCGTCCGCCACATCAAGAGCCAACGACATCAATGAATAGAGGGCACGGAAGCTGGCGTCATATGGGTCAGCGGCAAGTAACTGATTACCGGTATTCCTGGCGTCAAGCACACTTTGGAGCCAGCTCGCACTTGCAATGCGGCGCTGCATGGCATTACGCAGGTGAACTTGCAAAGGCGAAGTTGTCCGAGGTGGTGGGGTGATCGTGCCAGCTGGGGCAAAACCCAGGGCGGTGAGCTGCTGATTCAGTGCAATTAAAATTGACGCACTCTTCAGACTAATCGGCAACACCTTCGCTGCATTAATGGCCCGCGAAACTATGGAGAATGGGGAGTAAGGAATGTAGCCCAACGCTGCCGTGATAAGCGGGACGGCTGAAAGGCTTGCCACCGCATCCGAAAGTACCCCAACGCTATACTGACTTGTAGCATACGCAAGTGTAGCCGAGGTTGTGAGTGGGCCTTGATCACCCTGCTCAAGGGGTAGGTGGCCTGGCGCATCTCCCCCAATCACATCGATTGCAGCTGAGTACTGCAACGCCGACGAAACTGCCTGCACAATTCCTGCCCCTGCAGCGATTGCCATCGCAAGATTCTGCTCAACAATGGGGTCGTTTGCGCGGGCGGCCAGGTGGAAGTGTGTTTGCGCTTTCACTAGCTCTGCGTCCAACACAGGCTTAACCCTCGCGCGCACGGTTTCGATATCGAAGGGGTGAGTGTAGCACAAGAACCCGGCCAAGGTGGCTGCAGCATCATCGCGTTCTTGCTGTTCTACCCTAGCTCGGCGCTCCAACTTCTGGGCTTCAGCACGTTCGCGCCTCAGCCTCTCGTTTCGCTCCTTGATCGACGCAACCATTGCGGCGTGGGCAGTTGCACGAGCTGCGTTAAGCGCTTTACGCTGCTTGTACTCCTCATACGCTACGTAATCTCGGTCCGTTACGTCGTCCTTAAGCTCACGATCATCCTCCTCACCAAGTTCTTCCAAGTCCAAATCATCATCATCGAGGTCGGCCTCAGCTGTCGCGAAGTCTAGGTCTTCATAGTCTAGGTCATCGTCGTCCGAATCCAAATCTCCATCATCATCTTCATCGTCCACATGAGCATTCCCATACTCTTGCGCCTGACTTGAGCCGGCTCCTGCTTGGACGCGCTTCCCATTAATTCTCATGGCGTTCGTTCGACGGCCTCGCGCTGCGTCACCACCAGAGCCGCCTTGTGATTGTAATGCAGTCAGGAATGCAGCAGATGCTCGACGAGCGCGCATTCTCAACGAAGACAACACTTGCAGATGACGCAAATGCCTTGCTAACGCTCTCCGAAGGGAGTGTACCTGTTGTCGTTGGTGGATTCGTCGCATTGTTGAAAGGCCTCGAGCCATACGCTGCCACTTGAGTGGGCTCAAGACGATACCAGTGACCTGGAGTAATCCATACAACAGCCGATGGGTGTAGGGTGTCATTAGCTGCACGAGCGTGTCTGCGTTAAAGACACTTGGCCCATACCGAGCCTGAATTTCAGGTAGTAAATGCTCTCTCCAAAAGTTGAGCGAATCCTTCCAAGCATGGCGAAGATCAATGTAATCAGGGATCGGTGACTGCCGACGCTCTCCGTTGGGAGCAATACTCAGCATCGCACCCAATGGTGAGGTGGATACTCCGATTGAGTTTCCAAGCGTTGCAATAGCATGATTGAGGCTCTGAACCGCCGATTGACTAATACCTCCACCTGTTGGCAATCCAGGAAGACTAGCGCTGGAACCTGCGGAGTTCGCGTATGGCCCGCTTGGAGTAGTGCCTTGGAGCGACGGAACTGACCCAGCGACGCTCGTTGACTGACTAGATACACCTCCAGATGCAAAGGTGGCGTCATGCAGAGGCTGACCGGGGGTTAGAAGTCCCGCCGCAGCAGCCTCACTGAGGAGCTTGGGAGGTAGCGTGCGCAGGAACGCCAGCGAGGGGTTGAGTGGAGGAGGAGGCCCTAACTTTTGACCTGTGGAGCTTGCATCCGTGTCCGATACCAGCTGCTGAATGTGAGCAGCACTTTCCATCGCGGCGAGATTTGCTTGTGTAAACGTGGGGAGACCAATCAGTGTGGCTGGGGGAATCGTGGTTGGCAAGGACCCAGTGGCTGCGAGACCAAGTATTCCTTGAGCCGCTGCAAGTGAAATAGGACCAAGGGCGTTGCTACACGAAGCTGCTGCAGACAACAGAGAGTTGCATGTCGAAATCAAACTCGTTGGCAGCGAGAAGATCGGAGGTCCGGGCGTGGGTGATCCGACTGCAGTCAGCTGGGGTGAAGGTGCCGCAGCGAGGACTGGGCTGGGAGTGCCGCTCTGGGGGGGAGTACTAGAACTTGCAAGGTTGAGAGGGCCAGGAATTGGTGTGCTTGATGTTGCATTTGCTGCGACATTGTTTGCCGCAGCAGCGAGTGTTGAGGACACTGTTGTAACCGAGGTGAACGAGTGATTCGGAGGAATGGACGACTTAGCTCCAAAGGGTTGGCCGGCTGGTGGGGCAACATTAGGTCCTGTAGGTATCGTGGCTGATGCGCTCGTACTTGTAGACGCAACCGGGCCTGGGCGACTCATGAATACGAGCAGCATTTGGTTGAGAAGTTGAGATGAGACAATGGCTGCCTGCTCTCGGAGGATGATGTCGGCGCGCTCCTGCTCCTGTTGCGGCGTTAGTTGCTTGGGAGTCGGCGCACCCATGAGGCGAGCCTGTTGGACAATATCCTTGGTCTGCTCTCGGAGGTCGGCATGGGCTTTCTTGAGGGCGTTGCGAAGCCTGGCCCTCCAGATGTTCTTGAAAGTGCGAAGGACGACCTCAAATAACAGCCGCTGTCTCACATCGACGGACTTGCTACAACCAATCACGAGCTGGATGTGGCGCATAGGAACACCCCAAGCGTGGAAGATGCGAGATATGTTTACATGACGGATCCAATCCACTCGCCATTCAAGGCACCATGATGGCAAGTTCAGACCTAGCTCGCGGAAGCGCGCGGCCCAAAAGGCGAGCTGAAGCTCTACACAAGCTTGGCGTTGTGCATCATTCATTCCCACATACAGTGAGATACCTCTGACTCCATGATTTCCGACTCTCAGTCCAACAACCGCCGCTGAAGCCGCAGCAATTCGAGATTGCGCCTCGGTCAGCTGGATATGCGGTTGGTTACCTTCCTGCTGAGGAAGTGGACCCTGTACGGTTCCGTCTGAGTTGGTGATTGCCTGTAGTAATGTTGCGGATGAAGGTGAGGCTGATAGTAGGGCGTTCTGATTCAGAGAACTGGCACCCGAGCTGAGCAACCCTGCTACAGCGTTTGCTGCAACATTCATGAGCCGCGACCCTTTGGAGGGAAGGCCGTCATGACTCTCAGCTACACCTGAACCCTCAGAGGTCTCAGTAGATTGTGCAAACGAAGTACCCGACGAGAGGGCCGAAGCGGCTGCTATGACCGCTGCTGTCGCTGCGGTTGCATTTGCAACCGTCGACTTGGCGCGATCCGCCTCGTCCAATTCTGAGTTAGTGCTGGCTGATGCATCCAAGGGCTTCTCCATCGTTTCAGCTCCATCGGCTAGAGACCAATCAACTGCTGATGCCTTGAGGATGGAGCCCTGCGAAAGGCCAGGGTCGTCATTCGGTGCAGATGTTGAATCTCCAACACGCTGATTCCTTTTGCGCTCTCGCTTTAGGGCCGAGCGGAAGACAACAGAGAAGCATGCTCGATATGCAGCGTGTAGTGATGTAGGCAGACCCAACAGCTGGCTTTCAAGCAACCAAAGCGCGACTCGACGGGCAGGGAGATCTGGGCACAGTTGTGATAGATGGGCTGCAATGCGGCTCATACGCGGGACGCTGGCAAAAAACAGTTGGTCCAAATACGCCGCGAGGGCGGAAACGCGAGTGTCACAGAGATATTTCGTGGCTTGATGAGCCGCTTTGTTCTGGCCCGGGCTGGGATCGACTGTAGCGTGTGCGAGTAAGGCATCAGAGGAGAGTGGGGGCGTCTTGGCCTGGTTCTTTAGGTGTAGCAAGAACTCAGGTCGGAGTCTGCGTGAAAACACAGACTGGGGGATAGACGCGAGATGCTTTGTCAGGTTGGAAGACTCGGCTGGGAGCAGACGATGCATGCCCATTAGCACATAATCGAACTTAGTGGGGGCACGCGTAACACTATGGAATGCGGAACTGTGTCCAAGTCGGGTTGATCCCCCAGTTGAAGTTATGTTCGAAGCAGTCGGAATTGCGCGATCGAGTTTAAGGCTTGCTGAATCAGCATCGTCCTCTTCCAAAGCGGATTCACCATATTGACTCTCTTGATCTGAAACTACATGCGCATCATGCGACATTCGTCGTTGCCCCACATAATCTCTCGTTGTACGATTGCCAGCGAGCGGCTGAGCGACAAGCGTCGTTGTAGGGATAGGCTTGGAGGGAGTTTGAGCTCCATGTGTAGGATCTGCATCTCGACGGTATCCAACTGAGTCCCACGGCAAATGCAGTGAGCAAGGTGCTGGATTAATAGTGCCATGTACACTGTGCGACGCAACATGCAATGCATGCCCCATTGCGGTCATCACAGCATCGAAGGCTGGGTCGACGTTAACGACATGACCTGGCGTGAGCGATCCATACACTAGGGAGAGGTCCCCAACCGAGCTCACGCTGCCTGACGTTGATACGCGGTTCGCATTGTGGAATTGATGTACTCGAGGTTGCGCAAGGAATCTGTGACCTGCGTAATCGACCAGAACAGCTGGTGGAGTGTACACTGGGGCGCCATGGGAAACAAGGAAATGAAACACTCGTGAAATCGCATGCAAATCACGACCCATCGCCTTGTGAGCGGCTTCATCGTCCGACTGTGAACCGCCGAATAAGAAAGTCAGTGGTTCGCGTTCAATGAGAGGGTCATATGCACGTCTGATATACATACCATCGTGAGCAAACAGCTTGAGAGAGTGGCCGAAAAGGGGTGCATGGGGTCGTTTCACGTGTTTCGACGTGCCAGTGATATACAATTCACGAGTGATAGCCTTAGACGCAGAGATGGCCCCGACACTCAAGGCTTCAAACAGCGCCGAAAGCGCCATATCACGCCTTTCGCCTTCGGGCATGAGGAGCGCACGCTCGAATGCAAGGCCGAGATCAAGTCCAGCTAGGGTACTCGTGGAGGTCGTGGAATGCTCTGAGGGAGGATGCGTGCCTGGAAAGGTCGGGGTGGGTGACCGGATTGGCGGGACTGGGACGTCATGTAGACGAAGAAGACCTCGCAACCAGGTCGACAGCGTTGATGCCGGGATGGAGCTCTGCCATTGCTGAGAAAACATCACATCTTGTGCATTCATCACTACAGCTCCCACACCTGTCGATCCAATGATCAAACGCGGGTTAGCAAGAAACTCAGAATACGCCACCGCGAGGGAAACCAGAGTAGTTCCAGAAATACCACCGGTTGACGCCAATGGACTTGACGTACAGCTACGGTTTGACACGACAAGCGTAAGTGACTTAACGGATTCTTGCGACGACTGGCGACCCAACTTAGTACTCATTCCTGGGGGTCCACTCGATGTGCCTGCAGAAACTTGAGCGGAAGCAGTTGGAGCCGCCAGGGTAGGACCACCAAGCGCTAGAGAGGCCGCGAGTATGACATTGATCATCAGCGATTCGGACCCCGAAATAAGCGGCATCTTTGGGTTGTTCAGTTGGATACCACCAACACCATTTCCTTTCGTGCTGCTTGTCTGCTCAAACAACGTCATGATACCAGATGTTACGCTGCGGCGGCGTGCTGCGGCAGCTGGGATCGCTGATGCAGAGGTGGTATTGGAGGATGCTAGCGCTTGTAGTAGTAGGAGGTGCTTCTCTGTCAGCGTTATCTCTCCACCCTCTAGTCTCACACCTACAGCTCCTGAAGCCTGGCCAATAGACGCGTACCTTGCAGCACCGACAATTGGATCATGGGGCTGAATGCCACCTTCCACACCATCCATCCCTTGAGCAATATGCCCATACATGAGATGCCATTGCTGCAGTGGAACCGTGGCTGGGGTCTTACATCCTTGCGATGATGTGACCTCGCTTGTGTCGACACGCTTCTGGGCTGCGGCGCTCGCGTCGTCAAGCGTTACAGCAGGGTCATTGAAATAGGCCACACCATATAAGGGAAGCCCTCCTGCACCCGTCGGCACGCTACCCGGCCCAGACGATTGAATGGCTTGGGCTGTCGCCTGAGCAGTGGAACTGATTCCGATTGACGCCGCATTGGAAGTGCTTGCAGACTGCGAAGAACTGGAATGACCTGACTGCGTTTGATTCGAATGATGGGTGAGTGCATGAGGTGGAAGTGACGGAGCAACATACTGAGGGGGCGATACAAGCATGGCAGCAGACTGGGCTGATTGAGATCCAGGACTAGTTGCACCTAGTGCCCTTGACACAGGGGGTCGAGACGTAAACAGATGATATTTTCCCTGCGCAAGCCAAGGATATCCCAGACCTGTAAGGAAATAACCAGGTCCCTCTGCAGAAGTTGGGATTAAGCTTGGCGCGTTAAGTCGTTGAGTATACCCCAAACGCTCGCTCGTAAAGATAGGCAAATGCGATTGTAAGAAGGTACCAAGAATTTGATTACTAGCGTGGGTCTCAGTAGGGGAATGGTGCATAGATGCTGCACAACTGCTGCCTAAGAGACTTGACGCCGAGTTGAAAATGCTGGTAATATGAGATGGAACACTTGTAGTGGATGCTGGAAGTTTAGAACTCACGTTGCTGCCACTAGCCGAGCTAGTTGCAACGAAATTGGTCAAATTAGTCATGGCAGCGGCTGCGTATGAAGCAGCCATTGCCGACGCACAGTTTGGGTTCATTTCTGCCGCGGCTGCTGCCGATGCCGCGGCGACAAGCGAAGCTATTGCGACAAGCTGCAGCGCCGGCGGGGGGTCAAGAGTATTGACGGGTTCGCTCGCCTCATCAAGAATGGCAGCCAAGAATTGCTTTGAGCCAGGAGCAGGCAGTGCCGAGCCTCCTGTCGTGCGTTTACGCAGGCCAGAAGCAACCTGACTGCCACTCGGAATCGATGGTGCTGGACCCAACGAGACCGAGACCTCTGCAATTAAGTTAGTCAAAGGCGGTGGTTGATTGTCCATCTTGGTCAACGAAGGAATCGAACCCGGTTCGAGCTTCGTAACAAGCCCGGAGATAGCATCGAGTGCTGCAGCCGCGAGGAGAGAAGACGCGTTTGCTCGCAGAGGAACCTTCGAGAAGAGGACCGCTGCTAGAGCCGTCGCACCTGCTGGAGTCAGGATTAGGCTCGGCATGCGAATAGTAACACTGTCGGCACACATTGGCTTATTCTCCATCTCGCCAGCCGAGGGCGCTGTAGGGCCTAGAATAGCCGAAATACTCAGTGGTTTGGGGGTCTCAGTGGCTTGAGTGCTTTGCACAGGCAATGGTGGAAGCGTACCTTCAACGACGGGGGGTAAACTCGTAGGCGCGATTGGTGGCCTAGGTTTTGCCAAGGACCCGAGCCCTGCCTGCCGTTTCTGGCCTGTCCCTGCACCAGGTTTTCCACCTAATCCTGCAGCGCCTCTGCCCACACCCTTTGTGCCTGTCTGAGCTGCATTCGAAGTAGGATTTTGGTTAGCACTCTCTTGCTCCAGTTTTGCACGTCGGCGCTGGTCGTAGGCCTGGAAGATAACTTGAAGCTTATTACGGACGCTATTGATTGCATGGATCGTGCGGCGCATCTGCACATCGGCGACAACCAGTGAGGGAACACCTTCCACACCCTGCAGCATGATATGGTCTACCGCTTCGTTCATGGCATCACGGGCGGCTTTGCCTCGCAGTGCACGTAGTGCCTGAGGCTGCTGCTGCCGTTTGGATCTGTGACGTTCCTTGATATTAGTCTTTTCATCTGGGTGAGTTCCTGATTCATCGCCCTCTGCCAATATGGGCTTGTCAGCCTGACGCAGTTTCAAGCCAGTCTTCGATCGGCTCTGATTCGGGACCTGGGATTCCGACTGTGCATCGTGTTCATCGCGGGCCCAAATTTGTTTCACACGCAAAGCTGCGACATACGCAGACCTGTAGAGCGCGCGGTCCATATTCTGTTCAGCCGCTGCGATGGCAGCTGAAGTTGCCTCAAGATCATCAGCATCATCATTACCAAGGAACAGGCTCTGCGGCAGCACGGTTACAGGTACCTCTGTGTAATTAAGTGCTAAGTGAGGCTCTTCCCCTTGTGCCGGTTTCAGTACCGGAGGAATATACAGATTTTCCGCCCGATTCTGACTTGCAGTGGCACTCGAGCTGTTACCCAAGTCTAGTTTCCGTAGCCAAGGCAATTTCCCATACCCCTTCGATGTTGAAATCTCCTCCATAGCTGTGAGCAGCGATTCGAAGCTTGAGGCTTTCAGTTTTTGGACATCATGCACGATGTTCTGGGGCAGGTTTGTTAGGGAAGCATCCGAGTGTGTAGACTGCTGGGATGCCGTGTGATGTTCTCTTACACCAGTACTGTGATGAGCCTCTGGCTTATCCCCATGCAAACCACTAGGTCCGTTCTCCGCAGGTGTGATGGTGATGGAAGGTGGTGCTGATGGCATTCGATTCATCTGCATTGATGCACGGCGAAGTATAGATGTGCGCTTTGACGTCACCGAAGTCTCAGGGTGAGATTCTACGGCTGAAGGTGGTGCACCACTGCTTGGGTCATGCGCGTCATCCTGGAGTATCATCTGACTTGGATTCGCATCGAGATCTATCCGAGGATGATCTGACTTCCTACTTATCAGAGCGTCTGCGTCCACACCGTCTTCTGCAGGGAGTTCGGTAACAAAGCTATCACGCTCAAACTCGGCGGAAACATCATCGTCTTCATTGTCTTCTGGAGCGGCCTCTATTGACTGTGGGGAGGTCAACATTCCCAGAAGCACTGAGGCTTTTCGCAACTGCTCGATACGCTGACGAACCTGAGCGGGCTGCATTTCGTCGAGAGGGTCATCCAAGGTATTCGAGTCCTCCATGCTAAGCGAAGAGGGCTGAAGATAAGAAGCCTCTTTTGTCGGATTAGCGTGCGTTGGACTGCCACCGGATGGTCCTATGACCTGAGCTTCCAAATGCTGCATCTCTTCACTCGACTGCCCCCCTTTTTCGGGATTTGTCTGCCCCGAGACGCTCTCGGGGGAGGGGTCATCGGAAGTGGTTGCAGAAGAAGGCTGTGTCTGAGAGTCATTCATCGATAAAGTCTCTGCACCTTGATTAAGAGCATCACCATTCTGAACGGTAACCGTAACGTCTGGGCCGACTGTTGGACTTGGTAGAACATCCGAAGTGGGAAGTCCCTTAGCTGCCTCGTTGTCATCGTGTCCGGGAACGTTCTCAGACCCATTCACAGGCGTCGTTTCGATGGCTTGTTCTGAAGATAGTTTAGCTTCCACATCGTCGCTGGGGTGTTGCGTGCTCAAAGCATGTTCCACTGAGTTGGATTCAGTTAGTGAGGCTGTGGCGTCAGAAGCCATAGCCTCCTCCTCAGTTGCTATGGCCCGATCAGCACAAAACGCATTATGAGCAGGTTCCCCTCGGTGTGCCTCGGAGGGCCCCGGCGGTCCAGGTTCCACAGCACATTCGGAGGCGGGATCCATGCCGAAGGTGGTCGGACGCGACATGAGCTGTTTGCACTCTTCTGAAGAAGTCAGTTCAGTTGCTGGCGCTCTGTCGCTCACTGTTCCGCTCAATGCTCCTGTGTGCATCTGGCGCCGATTTGCGATGATACTATCAATCACTTGAGGGTCGAGCTGGAGCGATATATCCATTGACTTCGGACCTGCTGTCGAGGGCGGGGTCATCGGGACGTTGTTTGGGTAGTCATTGTCAGACTCGACCGTAACGCGTTGAGCCTCCTGTTCACGCGAACGAAGCAAATAATCGCGTGCTGCTTGGACCGCGGGATCCTCTTCTACTCTCTTCGCAACGTCGTCAGACACAGCATGGACGGCCATATTTTGTTCTGTAGCGTCAGCATCTTCCTCTTCCACACCGAATTGGTCCAGTTGCGAGAACTCGACGGCTTTATCACTATCTGCTGCCTCGGCATGGTCCTCGCCAGCACCTTCATCACCCTGCCCCACATCTCTCATAGCCTCGTTCGACGGCTGTAGCGGCATCTCACGATGCTGTTCCTCCAGCTTGCGAGTTTGTGAACGAGCGGCAAATCCCTGATCTGCGGCCTGTGCAGACACTGCAGCAATCATTTCGTCTGGACTGGGAATAGGCAGGGCAGCTAAAGCCTGTGGTTCAGTACGCAGCAACTCTGCCGGTAGGCTCTGGATCTTTCTGGTAGCATTGGAGACTGAGGATGATGCAGGCAGTGCCGGAGATGCACTGTTCGTGGCTGAAGCAGACGAGAGCTGCACCGAAGGGGGGGCCTGAGGCTTGGATTGAGTCAGGACCCCTATCGATCCGGGCATGGGGGACGATGTGTAGTGATGTGCTCTCCCTTGCACCCTAGTGGTTGCAACACTCAAGTAGTTCACTGGGGGTCGGGTAAGAGTGCTCTCCGTGTCACGCTTAGTCTGCATTGATTGAAGTTGATTGAGCGGCTGCAGAGCTACAGCAGCAGCAGCTCTGGCCTGGCGCACATACTCAACGAAGGACATTTGTGGCGGCGCCTGGCCCGCCGGTTGCGCTGGTGGTGCGCCCGCTCGCAATGCTGACTGCTTCGGCTCATCCTTTCGCAATTGACCCAAGGATTTGGTTGCAAGAAAGGCTTCTGGGTGAAGCTTCGGTTCATTAGTAAATGAAGTGCTGACGCTGGACTCTACAGGTGCTGGAACTGCATCTGGCTGCGAAGAATTCCGTTGGACTGTCGTCTCTGGTAACATGTTTGGATACACATTCGCAGGATGCGAAGCCTCTACCACGTGTCGCTTCGCATAGAGATTTAGAGAGGAAACAGGACCAGTGGAAGCAGTGCTCCTAGTCCCACTCGTATTATGTGAGGTAGGGCGTGGGCCTGTATATCCATGGGAGAACTCAATAGAGTTGATGGCTAACCGCTTTCGTGCTGGCGAATCATTGCCGTGATCTTTCAGTAGACTCGATGAACTTGAGGAATGTGGGACGAACTTGACACCGGTGGTATCATGCACTACGGCGTCAATTGTCGAGCTGCGAATCACATCGGCGAACTCTGGAGCAATCCCACGAGAATATGGGCCGACCAACAGCGACGTCGAGGCACTGGGGGACAGCTTGTGCCTCAGGGTGGTTTCAGTGGGCGGTGCAACCTCACGTTGCACCCAGGCGACTGCGCGGTCCCGTGAGTAATGCGGGAGTGCGCTCGCCGACAGACCAGCACCAGACGAAACTGAGGGTTGGATTGGTACACGGGTTCCAATAATCTGGGCGAATACCTCTGGAGTAGACTGCTGCTGCTGATCGGGCTTCGTACTGGACGTTGTGAACACTTGATGCGAAGCGGTACCAGCTGCGGGGTAACGGTGTGTGCCCGTTGCTTGGGTAGGCCCACCACGAGTGCGAATCTGGAGACCAGCTGCTGTGCTGTGTGTACTAGCAAAGATCCCGGCTGCTCCTAATCCAATTGGCTCATTCAGATCAGATTCTGGTGATGTGTCCTGACTTGATGTTACTCTCCGGCTGGACGCCGCAGGCAAGTCATGTTCTCCATGCATCGATGTTGGGCGGTATGTCGTCTCCGTTCTCAGTGTGCTGTGTGGGTGAGCAGTCGGGTTCATCTGCATGTCTGGATCCTTTGCGGTCGCTGGTGCTGAAACATGTCCAACCGAGAATCCAGAATCAACAGCAACATCACTGTATGTTGCATTGCCTCGCGTGGTTTGATGCCTCAAATATGCGAGGTCAGGATGCTCGGCACTGGCGCGAATAGGGTTCACGACCAGGCTACTGATTCCCATTCTGTTCAAGTTCTCCTGTGTCTGCCGCAGGCTATGAATGGCGCTGAAAGACACCGCAGCGATTGGATCCACTGATGGACGTGAGTCTACTGGGCCACGCGACCGGGCCGGACCGCTGCCAGCACCCGTGACGGCAAGGTCAGGCGCCGAAAACGCGAGCTTGCCGGTCCGGTCTCTCGACATGACAGACGTGCCCTAGGTTTGGTTCGCAATTTGTGATATGTTTGACTGGATAAAAAGTTGATTTAGTGATTAGGCAATTCGTCGCTGAGATAAAATATGAAATTCTCAGACGACGGCACTTCGGCCCTGCCCAGTTATACAGCGCCAAAAGTGTCCAAACAGGCGGCTCAAAACTGGGTAACTGCTCAGTTTGGCCGGCGGGAGAATTCAAATTTGAACTGGGAACCTGTACTCGCGCTGGAGCGCACACTGGCCCGGGCACACACACCGCCGTGGCATTACGCACATGGACATGTGATGAAAAGGTGACTGCATATAGGCACTCAATATGGCCACCTGACGATGTCCTCACCTATTTTATGGCATTCTACATCGATGTCTGACAAACTTCCAGTTCAGGAGGACTCCAGTATGCACCTCGAATCGACTTTGAATCAAGCATCTGTGAATGTATCGTCGCATTGGATGATAGTCGACGGTCCCATAAACAACATGGGTAGCTCGCATCAGCCCAGGACGTGAGTCTCCTGGGACGCGGCAGGCACAATGGCCGAGGGGAACATTGCCCGCCCAAAGCTAACCGGATCAGGCTAAAAAGATCGGTACAGAATACAATTGGTGAGTGTGTTAGATCACTACACCTCGGAGTTGGATTCGTAATGTCCATTAAGAAGACACTTTGTGACCCTTCGGTCTTGTTTATTTTGGGGTGCTTCTCTGTCCCACTCATCCTTGCTCGCGATACAGTACGTAGATACAAAACCGATTCATTTGCTGGATTTGAGGCATGCCTCCCGGTTACTTGGGCTGCCCTACATCGAGAGACGACTGATCTGACCTCCCCATTGACGCAACGATGATTGTATAGGCCGAACGCATCGCGTTCATTACTGACAAGACGCTATGGTTCTCGCTCAGCGTTCTTGTAGCGACAGTCTATTTCACGGAAAAGAGCAAGGACCCCAAAGCGCCAGCCCTGCACAAGCGCGATGAGCGCATTGCAACTTGGTTCCTCCTGAACGGTGCTATCATTCACATCTTCATGGATGGTCTCATGGGTGTGTTCAAGCTCTGCCCTCCTTTCCAACGCCACTACGCCGCACTCGATGTCCGCTATGCGACTTCCGATGCTACTGTTGATGTGGTCTCACTCGTAGAGCTCTTCCTCATGGGCCCTGGCTCGCTTGCACTCTACTACGCCATTCACACTAAGAAGGACTGGCGCCACCCCTTCACTATCCTCGTATCAGCGTTCCAGCTGTTCGGCGGCATCCTCTTTGTCTTTACTGAGGTCTGGTGGGGTGGCATCCACATTCCTGTCGACTTCAACTTCGAGTTCACCTTCCACCACATCCTCTACTTCTGGTTCGGTTTCCTCGCTGCTAACATGGTCTGGTTCATTGTCCCAAGCTATCTCATCTACGATTCGAGCCGCCAGATTGTTTGCGCCATTAAGAAGGCTGCTCAGCCTCAGGAGGCAGCAACTGTTACCTCCAAGACGGAAGAAGTTACGGTCGTCACCAAGGTCGTTGCAACCAAGTCATCTGGCCGCAAGTCTGTCAATGCTCCAATTCAGTCCGGCGCGGTTAAGACGGTCGCAGACGATTCCGATGATGATAGCGCGACCTACAAGACACCCCAGCGTGCCAGCTCACGAGTTCGCGCGAGATAGAGATTCAGCACCAGCAACAAGATCGCTCGGTCTGTGTCTGAGAAGCCATAGTTGCATTTCGTAATGACTGATCTGATGTAAGGTGCATATGTAGAATACACGTTCGATTGATTTTGTTGCTTAAGCCGCTGGTGAGGTGCCGACCTCCACCCACAAGATACTTCAAACCCCCGAAGACGTCATAGAGCAGGAAGAATTCAAAACCCTCAGGACACATTTGCTACAGTGCTAAAAATCGGGTGTGGCGCGTGCGGCACTCGGTTATAATTGCCCATTGAACACAAGCATGGACCGATTAGCGCGATTGCTTGCGCAGTTTCCAGTCACACACTTCGAGCCTGGCATAACACTGCAACATGTCTCAGCTTCTGTGAGTCCTTCAGCAGTGAAGTCACCCGCACGCCAGAAGGAGGAGTGCATCGAGGACGATGACAGCAACGCCACTATTGTGCCGTTTCTGGCTGAGCTGCGTCCGGAACTCATCCCGTTTGGCTTCCTCAACTCCACCTTTGTACAAAGAGGCGCGATCTTGTCGGATCAAGGCGTCCTGACAAAGCATCTGGACCTGGTGGCAAATAAGCTCCGCGACGCGCTTGCATCCAAGGCCACGGCAAGCACACTACGATCTGTGCGCCATTCCCTCTCTCAAGCTACGTGGCGCACACTTGTTCCACATAACAAGTTCCTTGCCCGCGAACTCGAGTGGATCCATCAGAAGCAAGCGCTGGGCAATGACATCTTGCTCCTGGGTACAAGCTCGCTTCGCAGGTGGCTCGCCCTTCATTACTGCGCCCTGACTAACAAAGAGGTAGAGTACGTCGCGCTCACGCAAGACACCACAGAAAGCGACTTGAAGCAACGTAGGGAAATCGTAGCTGGTGGCAGTTCTTCGTTCACTGACTCGGCTGTAATTGCCGCGGCGCTCTACGGACGCGTGCTCATCCTTGAAGGTATCGAAAAAGCCGAACGGAATGTATTGCCCATCCTCAATAATCTTCTCGAAAACCGTGAAATGGCTCTTGAAGATGGTCGTTTCCTTGTGGCTCCGGCTCGCTACGAGACAATCCTTCGTGAGGAGAAGCTTCGTCGAGCGCTAAGCCAACAATCGTCCGTGCCAGATCAGCAACAACACCAACAACGACTACAGCAGCGAGATGAGGCCAGTAACAAAGGCCTGATCGCCCGGTTGGTACCTGTTCATGAGAACTTTCGTGTGATCGCAATTGGTGCGCCCGTTCCACCCTATCCAGGTAACCCTCTCGATCCGCCGCTTCGCTCACGATTCCAAGGTCGACGAGTAGATCCTCTTCCATCAGTCACATTTAAGCCTATCCTTTTGGCCTTGCTACGCAACCAACAGAGTGGATTCAGCGCAGCCCTCAAATTCCAGCGCGAGCATCAAGTTCCCCACCCCAGCCCGTTTCCGTCAAGTGAAGATCTAGCCGAGCATCTCCTAGATTTCTACGCTGGTATGAACGCGCTTGTTAGCTCTAATGCAGGAGCTACTGGTGCTGGTATAGCCGCCGCACAGCTAGCATATCAGAACATCTTGCTGCCAAGTGAATGGAGCATCATGAGTGCTGCTCGACTGTTGGCGGCGTTCCCAAGTACCACACTGGCCAGTGCAATTCGTACAAGCTTTCCTTGGACATTTGCCATTCGCAATCAGCAAGCTGCTGAGGTGATTCGGCCCTTGATAACGGCAATCGAGCGTATTGCGTGGAAGTTACCGGCCCAGCCTGCGACGGTTTCAGAGAACTCAGACCAAGAAGAAAGCGATGCACTTTTCGATGCGGCCGAGTATGTAAGCGATGACGCATACATACCATTAGCCATCGAAGTGGTTGATAGTCCCGGAGACATAAGCTTAACTCATGTGAGTGTAGATGGCCTGCCCCATCAGGGTTTCCCATTCTTCTCCCACGGAGAATACTCGAGCGAAAGCTTGCCCGAACAAAGCCGCCCTACGTTACTACGTGTTATACTCGGAACACAGACGTTTGCAAAGCTGCTTGTTAAGCAGAACAAGGGCATCATTGCAGACAGCGCAGGCGCGTTGGATCCTGAGGCTGGTGTTGGCACTGACCGTGTCTACGCGCCTGGCATCCTCAGCAGCAACGCTGCGTTGAAAGCCGCAGCTAAAGCGTTTCCGAGTACGGTACAGATACCTCCTCCATGTCTAGCTACTCGAGCGTTTGCCTTTGGTGGCCCTGCCTTGACGCTACCACGCAAATTCCTCTTCCCAGGTAGCCATGCTGGTGGCTCCTACGAACTCGCTGCGCTTGCTAAGATGATCCAATTCCATTCCACTGGGCGCGACATTTGCATCATTGGACCGAAAGGTGAAGGAAAGACACACCTGGCATTGCTTTTCGCGAGGGCGCTGGGGTATGCTCCAGTTGAAAGCATGTTCCTTTATGCCGATATGTCTGCAAGAGACTTGGTGCAACGCAGAACGACATCTCAGACTGGCGAGACACTGTGGATGGATTCCCCGCTCACGCGTGCCATCCGTACAGGGCGACTGTGCATTCTAGATGGTATCCATCGGCTAAGCCTCGGAACCCTAACGTGTTTGGCTAGACTATTCGAAGATCGCGAACTCGAGCTCTTCGATCACACACGCTTCGTTCGTGCCGATCGTTATGCCGCGATGCAAAAGCAGCTGGGCCTTAGTCCGCAAGAGCTGACAGCACGCAAGGTCTTCCCCGTTGCACCCAGCTTCCGCATCATTGCCTTAGCTGCCCCACCAGATAATTCCAATCCTTGGCTCACGCAGGATGTTATTCAATTCTTCCAGTATCTCAATTACTCGCTCCTACCTACACCAAGACTGCTTGTTAAGCAGCGATATAGCGCGCTGACCGAGAGTACCTCTGGTGTGTTTACAAGTGGAAATCGCCGAGAACGCGAAAACGCTGCCGCCAAAGTTGTGCAAGAGGCACAGGAAGCTGAAAGACTATCCAGACGGCCTGAAGCCCGAGCAAACCCTGATCTAAATGCATCTCCACCGCGAATTGCTGAGCTCTTAAGAGCGCTCGTCCCCGAATGCCCTGAGAACGTTTTGCTAGTTCTCGAGGCCTTTGCGATGAAGTGTCGCGAGCTGGCATACGATCCATTGGTGCGACTTCAGGATCCTATCTCACTTCGTCAACTTATCCGAGCGGCAAAGAGACTTGCTGTCAATCCGACGTCCATCTTCGAGACCCTAGCTCGTGTGTGCATGTTCCGGTTCCTGCCTCCTCCCACCCGCCAGTTGTTAGTGGAGCTACTCGCCAGGCTAGGCTATCCGCCACCAGCCTTTTCCTTGTACTATCAGCTGCCTAGTGGAAATGAAGCGAAAGATGAGGGTCCGTCGTCAGAGAGTTTGGCGGATGTGCCCATGAATGCACCTCAGATCCAACCACCTGAGACCAATGTATCTGCTGATCCTCCAAAGATCACGCTGACCAGCGAGTTTGTCACAATTGGTGAGGTTACCGTACGAAGACACCACCCGAAGCGGCCCGAACTCGTGCCTGACGTGCTATTCTATGACATCCCCAAGCATGTACATATCCTGAAAGATCTCTTAGTTGACATTACTGTGCTAAAGGAGCACGTTCTCCTCGTGGGGGTGCAAGGCGTAGGTAAGAACAAACTTGCTGATCGGCTCCTTCAGCTGTTACGCAGAGAACGCGAGTATATCCAGCTCCATCGCGACTCAACCGTTCAATCAATCACACTCTCGCCATCACTGGAAAACGGCGTCGTCGTATGGAATGACTCCCCTCTTGTGCGTGCTATGCGCATGGGATATGTTCTGATGGTAGATGAAGTGGATAAAGCGCCGACGGAAGTAGTTTGTATCTTGAAGTCTTTGCTGGAAGACGGAGAAATCCTTCTCGGAGATGGAAGGCGATTTGTTACATCACGAAGCCCACTGTGGCATGTTGCTATTCCCAGCGAGGATGCAGCGGCAGCGAGGCCCAGATCCGACGCAATGGCAAACTTCGGCGAAGGACTCATTTATCGCGTCCACGAGGAATTCAGAGTAATTGCTCTCGCAAACCCCCCAGGCTACCCCTTCCTTGGGAATGATTTCTATGCTGAGATGGGCGACTGCTTTTCTTGCCATGTGGTTGATAACCCTGATTTTGAATCTGAGTTTGCACTTGCCCAGAGTTATGCACCCGGTGTACCCACTGAGCTCTTGGCAAGGTTGGTTCGCGCGTTCAACGAGCTTCGAAAGCTTAATGCTGAAGGCATTTTGAGCTACCCCTATTCGACCAGAGAATTAGTACATGTTGCGCGACATCTGCAGAAGTACCCATCTGCGGACGCTGCGGATGTCCTTCGCGGGGTTGTTGACTTTGATTCGTATGACGCTAACTTGCAAGCCAAGTTGGCAGAGGCCTTCGCATCAGCTGGCCTTCCTCTGCGCTTCCGTGTGGGTTGGGATAGCAAAGAAGAGCAGGCAAGAAAGGCGAGGCTAGCTGAGCGAAAACAGCATCAGTCAGCCGGAGATGACCTAGATCAGATTGATGATGAAGATGACGATACAGACGGAGCAGATGATCAAGACCTCGATCAACGTAATAGAGCCGAGCCAGCACACATGACGCGCGAAGAGGTTATACGCAAGGTTAGCAAAGTTCGAAAGGATAGATTCGGAGAACCACTTGCTCCGCTTGAATTGACAGTCTCTCTCGCCGCATCTAGTGCTCAGTCAGGTGTGCTACGCGCTGATACCTCGGCCCTTACGTCGAACCACGCTCCCAACGCCAACGATACAACTTGTCTTTTCGTGCATATTGCTGAGCTTACCCATCAGAACCAAGCTCTTCATGTCGCACTGGGCGAACCCCTGGCTGAGCAATTTGCCCCAAAGGCATGGCCAGACGCGGAGGAGGATGGGTCTCTCGTAGATAATGCTCAGCTCACGGGACTGACTTGCCATGTCCCGGGTAATATGGCCGTCGCGGCCGCATCGACATCCGACGGAGCCGTTGATGTTGTCTCACTGACGATTGAGACCAGCGAGGTCCACATAACACGCGTAATCGCTGCTGAGAAGGGAGGACCTTCGATGAAGACAATCACTTTTAAATCAGGAGAGCGCGATACACCGCTGCCACCGATTTTGAAAGTGGACGACCTGAGAGCGATTTCCGTTCCTAGCGTAGTTCGAAACCCGCTCGTGTTGCTGCCAGTCAATGAAGGCCTCCCAGCCGTCGCAACAAACTTCATCCGAAGAGAACCTGAGGCTGAGCCAATTACGCTAGTGTATATCCCTCTTCAATCCCGACTTGCCCTTATCACATCCAACAATAGGGTTCTCGACTTTGCATTTTCCCCCGTTGTGTCGTGCTTCGGAAAATCGTCATCCTCGCGTCAGAATATTGTTGATCTCCAAGCAAAGTACTGGATCCAGTCTGCGACTGGTCTACCCGGCTACAAGTTCTCACTTACTGCGGTTCCAGCGCAGACGAAGACCTCCTGCATTTTTGTATGCTATGCACGGCGCGGATACTCGTGCGTATTCATCCATGTTGCTCGAGATGCGAATAACAGCTATCGCGTTCGATTGGCGCGCATGCCCCTTCCTCAACACTTGAGTATTGAGACTATCATATGGATTTCCCCAGTTGATGCAATCGTTCGTGATGCAAAGGATGAACAATATTTATTCTCGCTTCGGCGTCTTGGTCATCCCGAAGATCAAGAACCCGAGTTATGGGATCAAATGTTCGATCAACAATTGGGTACTAACTGGCTCGGACCAAACAACTTGATGCTGTTATCGTCAGCTCCCGGGGCAGATGCAGGAGCACTGGATGGAACTCGGCCTGACTTGATTCAAGTCACTCTGCAAAAGATTCTCACACGCCCCGACGAAGTGTTTGCTCCAACTCCACTGTCGATCAGTCCGGGCCTTGACTTGACCTTGCATTCTCCACCTTCACTCATGGTCTCTCCAGAGATGGGGACTACGCCAGAGACGCGTTCCGCTAGTGCGAGTATCCTCAACCAGGCGTCTGCCATTGCGTACTTCACAACCCACAGTGACGTGTTGTGCACGGCAGTGATTCTTCGTCCTGGATTGCGTGAGGCACGAGCGACTGCAGATACTGTGTCTAAACGATTGGCATCTACAACGGCGCTTCGTCGCGCGGCACGGTTTGAGGCACAGTACCTTGGAAAGCAGCAGGTGTTGCCCTTTGAGGACACGGTGGAGGAGGATCCTGCATCGATTCTGACATCGATCCATGAACCACTTATGCAGATCTGGTCTAGCGCACGGCAGAACCAGGCAGCAAAGTCAGCCTCCTTAAATCCGCTGAATGATATCCCACTAACTTTCCGTGTGAATCGTCCGCAGACAACACCCATGAGCCAGCTCCAACGGCTGCAGGGACCCTCCACCTCCTCGAGTGTTCCTCGAAAACGTCCAACGAACCAAGTCTCCGCGTGGCTGACGGCTCACGATACAGTTGGTCTCTGGTGCAATGTTCTGAATTATGAACAGACATCATCCAATGCCCGCAGCGTCCCCGAGGTTCTGCTTGAAGTGATACATCCTAATAGTCTGCGAGTTCGCGTGCTCCGCTTGGACCCCAAGGTGTTTGAACTCAGCTCAAAGCCACAATCTGAATTGTGCCGACTCACTGCCCCAGACGGTCATACTGTGCTATCTCCTGGCTACACGGTGGCTGCTGCATCAATGAACAAGTCACAGCTTGTAATAGTTCAAGCAGATTGCAAGCTTGTGCTTATTCAAGAGGGACTCTATCCCAATGGCATCCTACCCCGTGGAAAGCGAGGTGTAGCACGGAGCTCGACCGCCACGAAAGAACTGACAGAGGAAGAACGCGCAGCTCGCGTTGCTCGTTTGATTGAGCGCCAGAAAGAACGCGAGGAGCAATCAGAATCTGGCGAGATCAAAGAATCTACATCGGGTGGTGGCGGTGGCGGCGGCGGTGGCGGTAGCGGAGACGACTCAGGCGGAATGAGTGATGGAGGTGGCGACGGCATGGGTGGAGGCGGAAGTGGTGGTGGAGCCGGAGGAGGTGGAGGAGGTGGAAGTGGCAGTGGGGGCGGAGGTAATGGCGGTGGCGGCAGCGGTGGTGGTGGCGGAGGTGTTGGTACTGTCGCGTTTGCTGATATGCAATTCAATAAGAAAAGCAAAAAGGATGGAGAAGAGGACGCAAGCGCATCGAGCCGCAAGAAGCTGGCCCCACAACTCATTGAACAGGCTCGAAAAGTGCTCGACCCTAACGCAATGGAACTTGAACGACAGCGGATGGTTGAAAACTCGCGATCGACCGCTGATGTCGTCCAATGGGCCAGACGCGTCGCAATGAAGGCTGAACCCAAGATTCTCACTGACTCTCAAAGAGTTCCGCTCGGATCCAGCGTATACGAACGGCTATACAACGCAGTAGCTTTGGAAGTTAGCCAGCTACGTGTTGTTCTTGAGGGAGCCGAGGCGAAGGAACGAGAACGAATCTGGCTGAAGAACCTTCCGTATGGTGAGCTCGATGATAATAAGCTCCTCGATGGTGCAACAGGGGAGAAGAACATTTTTAAGCGTCGAGGTATTCAGCCACCAATGCATGGGCTGGTTCAAAAGAAGCCCAAACGTTTGCGTTTTGTCATCGACCTCTCCCAATCAATGGCACTCTTCAATGCAAATGACCGTCGACTGGACCGAACGGCTGCGACTGTGTTGATGCTCATCGAAGCGCTACATGGCTTTTCTCACAAATATGACTACAGCATTGTCGGCCATGACGGTGAAAGCTGTTGGATTCCATTGGTTCCGTTCGGTTCACCTCCGAGTACGGTAGAGGAAAAGATCGCTGTGATCGAAAAGATGTATTGGAACGCCACGAACTGTGGCTCAGGAGACATGACCTTGGCTGCCGCATTCCATGCGATGATGGAAGTGGTCAAGGAACCTGCAGACGACTACTTCGTTTTTCTGCTCTCAGATGCCAATATGGATCGCTATGGCATTTCGGGGACTTCTCTCGCAGCTGTTCTGTTGGATGATCCCCGCTACGGTGGTACGGGTGAGCTTGTAACTCAAGACACGAACAAGACTGCTCAGGATTCTCAACAGAACAGGTCTGGAGACGGTCGCAGGTCAGTTAATACCTATGCTATCTTTATTGCAGGTGAGGAGACTGCAACTCGACTTGTGTCTGGAATGCCGGTAGGCCGGGGTTATGTGTGCCAGGACACGTCCAGACTCCCACTGATTTTCAAGGAGATCTTTACATCATTGTTACCTTCCTCTGCGCATGGAAATGCAACAGTACTCGTGTGAAACGTGGAGTTAAGGTAAATAGTAACTCTGTGAAACAGCATTAAGGTTATTCGAAAAACACAGTTAAATATAGTACAGTTGGCATCACATGAGTACCCTTATGCGCGTTGGTATACATATTCGCAGCTAAATACGTCGTCCGTCCTGAGCTCTGGCGCTCAAGAGGGACAATTGGCAGGCCATCACAAGTACGAGGAACTTGCTTAGTCATCTCGGTTTGGTATCTGATCATACGAATAGCCCGGTCGACCCAAGTATGCGCATAATAGAATGAACGAATAGAACGAACCGGGGATGAGGGCTGTAGAGAGGCGCGGGATGAGAGGTTGGGGTGGAGGTTTGCAAGTGAGCTTGGGTTCATTCATACGTACAACTCCAGGTGTACACGAGTGCAGTCGACAATATACTAGTCCTGGAGTACTTGTAGATCTACGTACTGATTCCAGCAATGACAATGAATGGTGTGGCGTCACTCAGTGACGACTTGAGTGCTGTGACGAGGCCTACAATGCCGAAGGTAATGCCTACAACGAAGAGAAATACTGCGATGAAGGCAGCTCTAGAGCGGGCGCGCAAGGTGAGTTGGGGTACGGCGAGGATACATTTCAGGTATAAGGGGCAAATGAGAGTACCAAACTACAATTTTCATGTTTAGCGTGGACTGCTGTGATGAAACATCGCCAATAGGCGCGTTATTTGGCCTACCACTCGGACGCAGGCGAACGCATTTCATGTGCATGCACGCGAAAAACCGAAAGATTCGAAATTTCCCACGACGCCCCAGAGGGTCAGTGGGGCCGGGATTGGGGTATGCAAGGGTAGAGTAGCCAAGCTACCCCGCGCAGGCGGTTACCACACACGTACTTTGTCGGAAATGTTGGGGCGCGCTTGGGCTCCTCCCAGTACTGCATCTCATCATCGTCATCATCGGTAGGCGGCCTACGTGGGAAGGTCGGCCTGGCCGAGATGGTCTTCATTTGATACGAGTTGGGCTCGGACATGGTGAACAGGCACTATAGGAAGGATTATAACATCGAGTTACGTGAATTGGGTCAGCTTCTTAGAAGAACCATTGGATACATCATGAGATGCGGACTTGATGGAATTGTAGCAGTCTTGCCTCAAAAGTTTCAAATCCCAGCCCATGACCGATTTCTGCGATTGGATAGCAGCGTTGGCACTGCTCCTCTACGTTGGCACTGCTCCTCTACGTTGGCACGCGTTCTGAGGTTGGTTCAAGCGATGAAGCGTAGGTGTAGCCGTGTTTGAATAATGAACGCTTTATGAGATCTGAGATGAGTACGTGACATTAATCTATGAAACTTAAGTTGGTGACACGGGACAATCCGGAAGTCAAAAAAAGTATCGTCAGGGACAGAGACAGGCGATCGGAACTAGTAAGCTTAGCAGTTGTGTCCAGGGGCATGACTTGCCCCTGGCTTGCTGCGAGAGTCCTGCCCGTTGGCTTGAGCAAACTGGGACTGCTGGCCATTTGCGCCGCCACGATTGTTTCTTGGACGAAGCTTACGGAGGCTATTCAAGCTTAGCTCGATATCGACGGTCGAGTATGGTCCAATGTCACACAGCTTGCCTCCCGGTGCCTCGCCACACGCACAATGAGGAATCTGCGCGAGTTGTGGGACGAGCCGCAGGATGTGGTCCAACGAGGGATGGAGTAAGGTGGCAGCGGACCAACTCGGCAAGTCATCGATCAGTCTGAACTCATCCTTACCAGATAAGAATGATTGAAGCTTTGTCTTGTACAGGGTAGCAGCCTCATCTCTGGCCCATTGCATCGTAAGAACCGCGTCTCTGGGAACAAGCAGTAGATCGTGACCCAAGTGACAATGGAGCGCACACGATGTACAGATGCAAGGAATACCGCAGGTTCGGCATGTGTAATTTTCTTCATCATAGATGCGTAGTCTCTTCCAGGTGTTGTACTGCTCTCGGATACCCGCGACAACTTGATTCAGATCACAGTGCAAGTAAGTCTTCAAGAGCTGAGCAAGCTGCTCCTTTACACTCTCGACAGGGGAAGAGCTAGAGTTTGCTGATGCGGATGCTGACGTAGGAGATACGGCGTCAGCTGCTGGGGACTCAGCCGCAGCAGCAGCGGCGGCCGCAAGCTGCTTGAGCAACTGCGATCGAGTCCTCGCAACGGGCTGGGGAGGACGATATGGCTCTGGGTTAAAATCTCCAATGTTGGTGATGGCAGAGGAATTGGATTCGCCCTCACTGTCATCGTCCGCACTGAAGTCGTCAAACTCATCGTCATCTTCACAGTCGACAATGGTTCTGAACGCTTTGAAGAGCAACCCGGTAATGTTATACTGCTCATAACAGACCATCTGATCGCCTTGGAGACGAATACCTCCAAGAATTTCGATGGCCGCACCACGGAATGGAAGATCGAGATCGAACAGAGACATTTCTGAGAAGTCAATCTGCTGACTGCTATCCCCTGCATCGGCGCCGTCCATCATACCCGTAATTGAGGATGCAAGCAATTGCCTTCTTCGATCAGCTGCCGCTGGATCCACTCGTACAACAGGTTGTTTTGATTCTTCTACAATGCTTTGCAGCGTCTGTGCCGATTCAAAGTTGTAGGCCTCATTGTTTACGTTTGTGTCGGGATTGTATACGTGCGAACGCTGCCCATGTTGGGCGCGAATGCCATCATCCTCAAATTCGTTGATCGAACAAGGATCATCTTTGATCGGAACTGGGTCCGTCCCATCATGAAGGTAAGCACGCTGCGAGAGGAGGATCTTCTTGCGAGCAGACGTGAGCTGCCGCAAAGCCGCATTCGCCTCGTCAGTGTTATTCGGAGGAACAGCAAACATGGTGTTCTGGACAGCATCTGAGTCTGAAATGGAAATTCCTAGTCTTTCGGCTTGTAACTTCATGTACAAGGTGTGATCTGCAGTACCAGCTCCAAAGAGGATCGTAGGATCGAGTCGAATCGTACGGACGACCGTGGGATCAGGTGTCTGCGGCTGTTTCGACAGTGCCTGTGACTGCCGCTGTGCACTGAGCTTGTCGGCAAGACGAGGATTCAGCGCCTTCAGGGCTCTATCCTTCGTCATAGTAAACACGTCTCGTAGTCCATCGATTAAATGCTGCGATACACCAACTGCCATCTCGCGCGCGCGCCCGGAGATGGTCATGCGCTCAAGTGCTGCTGCCTCTGCGGCTTCTGCAGCCTCGCTTGCTGAGACGGCCAAATCAATCGCTTTTTGGTGAGGCCCGCGACCAGTGAGGGTTGCCAAGGCAGCCCCTGAGTTCCCACCTCCGATCTGGTCCGAGTGGGGAAGTCCGTACGTTGGGGAATCAGCAGCCATATTCTTGGGCATGATCAGCTCGTCTTCGTCCGATTTGTGCTGACGGTTGACTGATCTTGGAGTGTACACGATTCTAAGCCTTGCCGCAGGGGTGACAGCAACAATAGCCCAATCATCAGCATGCGCTTTGATTCGTTGGTGCAGAATACGGATGACATCCGCAATTGTAGCTGTTGAGGGGAGGTCCGTGAGGATCATGGGGAATGGATTGCTTGTGACGGTAGGTGAGGCCGGAGACGCCTGAGGTCCCCCAGGCGGAAGACGAGCATTCCGATGGGCATAGATCGTGCCCAGCTGGTATTGATACGGTTGGTAATAGTTGGGAATGCTTGCGAGGCGCTCCGATGTCAGGATGCCATCGCGGCCTGCGAAGAGCTGCGAGGGTACTGTTCGGTTGGAGAAGTACACGACGACTGAGAGTGCTCGCATGAAAGGAGGCTGGAACGCCGGAGCTCGGAGCAAGCGCATCGCGTAGTCTCGGTACTCACGTAGTAGCAGAACCAGCGACGCGCGGAATGATTTTGCCGCTGCAACCTTACGGATCTTGGTAGCTCGGTCAATTACTTCGAAAATTGGTTGCAGGATGTGCTGCGTAGATTGGTCATCCTTCCCTTCGCCATAGGTGATCACAGCCTGCTTGCGAGCCATTTGCCGCATTGCTTCAACACGTGTCTGAATACCATAGTATCTTGTCAATAATACTGTAAAAAAGCCGTCATACACAGAGAGTTGCTGAGCGATCGTGGCTAACGCGACGTCGTCGAAGGGTGATGGTAAGCGCTGTGACAGGAAGGCTCTTGCTTCTTCCGCGGACATACCAGGGATTTCGAAGTCAGATAACTTGAACAAATCATCAATACCTGAAGCAGCCTGCGATGACACAGATGCTGTAGTCGCTACTGGATTGGGGCTCGTGGTTGAGCCCAAGGAAACGGGTTGAGAAGCCATCGATGCGGGACGACTCGTGTCGTCTCTGTTGCTGAGGTCTGTGCCCAGGCAGGTTTTGATTGCAGAGAGTAGGGAGTCGACCTGAAGCTCATCTCGACCTGAAGCAATGACTGAGCTGCTGTCGCTCTTCGACTCGACTGCGGCATACTCCTTAGGATCATGATCAGGGCCACCTTGGCTTCGTCTCTGTTTTTCGCGTGCAAGCAGTTGCAGCTTCAGGAGGGTCTCTCTGATCGAGGCATCAAGTTCGGCTTGTGAAAGCCCTTCGAGGTGGACACCAGGGCTGCTCGCAGGCTGACTTGCATCCGTGCCTGTGTCAGCCCCAGGACTGACTCTCGTTGGTTCGTCATCATTCGTCGAGGGTCCGCCTTTCCCTACGCATGTGGCCAGGTGCCCGGAGGCAGACTCTGGGTCGGATAGCCCCTGGGTACTGTGCGTACCCTGGAATGTTTCCTCTTGCGCGACACCGGCCGCGGAATCGGGCGAATGCGACATATCAGGGAGAAGTGGGGAAAATCCAGGTCACTAGGTGGCTGGATATGTGGACGGGCGTGTTGCTCGTGTGGTATACCTGGGATGATTCGAGTTAGACTCAGCGTTCAGTACTGAATACAACTGTCTGTTATAACCTGCAGGTAGCCAAAGCCCGTTTTCCACACCTTGGAAATGCCCCAATTTCAAGCCAAATTCCAATCTGCAAGATACGCGGTTTGGTCGGGTTATTGCATCTATCCCGATAAGATCGTAGCGTAAGGCAGTTGGTATTCAGGGTAGACGTCGAGCGCGACACGGTTTTCAGTGTGGTCTATTCGCACACACGTGTTTGACCAGCCTGGAGCAAACATGTCCGAACCACTCCAAGTCGCACTGAAGCAGTTCAGAGTATGCATTGGGTGCCCCGAGCTAGCAGCTTCAGAGATTGCATATCGATGTGTGCTCTTCTTGCCTGCGTTCTGTCTTATCGAGAAGGATATCGCACCAGGAAGTTGGGTGCTCCTCACACCCGACTCACACTCCGGGAATCCTGCCTTGCAGCCAGTGGCGTGCCAGGTCCAGCCCGAGTTCGCCCAGCTCGTCAGTGAATCCCTTTATGTTGATTTCAGACCATCGCCGGGTCGTAAGAGACACACAGAAGGCGAGAGCACCGAAAAGAAACGCGTGGAGGCAACTCCGGAGAACAGCGGTGAAGAAGAAGAGGAGGATGCGGACATTGTAGCCACACCTACGCTGCTCCAATATCTCGTGTGGACAATCCGCGCTGGGTTACGTAAGGAGGGAACAAAGCTTGACTCACTTGATGAAATCACTTGGAGCATAGTCAAGCTCGTTGATCAACCAGTTGTTGAGGTGAAGGAGGTTTATGCCGATCCTGTGTTCCAAGACCGCACGGAGGATGGTGGCGAATACTTTGATATTTCTGTGTCACATGGATGTAGCATACTCTCCAGGGCTGCACTACATCAGCAGCAGTGCGTCTGGGCACGTCTGCAAGGCTTCGCGGCGTTGGAAAGTCCCGCTCTCATTCTCCACAGCGGTAAGCCTTACATTGTTCGAAGCTGTAGGCTTTCAACTACGGAGGGCCTCAACCCACTCCAACTGACGGTAATTCCTTGCTTGAGACTGACAAGGCACACTAGAGTGGTGGCCTTAGGATCCACAGCTTCGTTAGCAGGCCAACAGAGCGTGGCAAAGCAACTGTTATTGGAAGATGGGAAACGACTAAGCGTTTCCTGTGCCAGCGAAAGCTGCCCACCCATCCTAGCACCCGTCTCCCCTCTATTTCATCATTGGTTTGCCCGTGCTACGCAGCACCACGTTGGTCGTGATATCGAGATCAGCATGATTATCAGAAAGTTTGCAGATGCACTTGCGTTCTCCTCACCAAATTCGAGTAAGGATTCAGGCGCATCGGAGACGTCGGCAACCTCTTCATCATCTTCAGGGCACCATCAGCCCGCGCTGACGATTCCACGTGCAGCAGCGGCGCTGTACACTTTATCTCCGGCCAGGAGATGTGATGCCGACATCCCCTCCCCCTCCAGCCTACTTCTGATTGAGGGACCGTCAGGGTCTGGTAAGAGTCATCTCGCTAAGACATTAGCCGAAACGGCTCCATTCCCTTCTGTTTATGTGTCAGCCGCAGAGCTGTTTAAGTCGTCGCTCGGCGAGACTGAGGCTGCCTTACATTCAGTATTTGCACGTGCCATGACCTCCGCAGTCCAGCGACCAAACGATGTCCTCCAGGCCGTGTCGAAGTCAAACGCATGGTACTCCAACGCAGCTTTGGTGGTTATTGATGACATTGATACATTAACTCCTGCACGTGGTTCGTTCTTCTCTAGATCAGGCTCAAGTGTGCCCACAAGAGGTGGAAATGATTCGATTAGCCTAGGGTCACCGGCAGATATGTATGAGGCAGCTGAAGATGGGTCCAGCTCCGGCCGCAACGTGCGACTGGAAAATCGAACTATTGATTTGCTTACAGAGCTGCTTGATTCAGTACAACACCCTCCTGCGATTACTCAAACGTGGCGAATTCCTCGTAGAGTGCTTGACGGCGAGCTCGAAGCTTCGAATGGGTTAGCCTCCAATGGGCTCGACTTGTACACAAACGTTCAAGTACAGACGCGCCCCAGAGTGTTCGTCATAGCTACTACTAGCCGTTTGCATGCAGTGCATCCATTACTTTTAAGATCGGATCGATTCGCCTTGGCGCCGTTGCGACAGCGTGGTTCAGCGGCGAACCACGGTCTTTTTGGGACGACGCTCAGCTTGGGCTCCTTGGCTCATAGCGCTCGTCTCAAGCTCCTGAAGCACTACCTGCAGCTACATAATATTCCCAATGACTATGAGACTGTGTTGGATCGAGTTGCTCGACGCATGCATGGGTATGTGGTTTCAGATGTTGTTCATTTGGTCACTGAGGCTTATATGTACGCTCTTCGCAGGCGGGACTCGAAGCAACAAGATGACGGATTCATCATCGAGGAGCAAGACTTTAACCGTGCCTTGGCTGCCGTTGGAGCTCCCTCTGCTCTGCGAATTTCGGGCTTATTGCTCACTTTACCCGAGGCTGAGCAAGATTCGAGCGACTTACCCGAATCCTCCATAGCGTCTGCGTTCGAAGAAGTTGGTGGAAGAGGTTCTATAGTTGAACTATTACATAGGGAGGTGGTATGGCCAATGGTCAATCGAAGGCAATGGATCGGTATCATTCAAAGTCTTGTTTCCGAGACGAAATATGGAAGGGTCAATTTGACACCTGGTACAGTTGCTCCGTCTTCCGGAATCCTGATCTGTGGAGGACCTGGATCAGGCAAGACATACCTTGCCTTAGCGTTGGCTCGCGCATCCTCATTGCCTGTGCTAAACATCTCTGCAACTTCTATTATTTCGAAGGTTCATGGTGGATCGGAGGCTGCATTAGAGCGGGTATTCTCAGTGGCAAGAGCTTCAGCTCCTTGCATGCTACTCTTGGACCAGATCGAGGCGATTTGTGCTAGAGATAGTCCAGACGGCAGTAACGCTCCGAGCAAACTTTTGTCTGCGGTTATTGCGCAACTTGATGACCTGCAACGAGCGCGCATGCACGAAGAAGGCATTAGCTCTAGTTCGGACACCACGGAGGACTCATCTTACTCCTTGAATGAGTCCATGAGAGACGTCATAGTTGTGGGAACAACGAGTTTTCCACAGCGTTTGGATCCATCCTTGTTTATGCCGGGACGTTTTGAAACGCACATCATGTTGGACGACCTGGATGCGGATGGACGGTTCGACGTGCTTGTCAAGTTAACAAAGTCCATGCCGGTTAAGTTGGATTCACAGGCGTCGGGAAGCAAGGCGAGGGTTATGGATGAGGCGCGGATTGCTTTTAACGAGAGTGTCCTACGCGATATAGCATCTGACCAACTTACCGGGGGCTGGACACCAGCGGATCTCAAGGCGTTAACAGCTGAAGCTGCAATGGATGCACTTCGTGACGCACGAAGGTTGAATCTCCGCAAGGATCAACTGCACAGCTTGCACGTCTCAGACATTCATGTGCGAAACGCGTTGGCAAGAATCCAGAATCGGTTCAAGCGCTCATAAACACTGTACATATTGTCTGTTGTATTGTACATTACAATTCAATCTCGTCAGCCTCCAGATGCAACTCACCCGCTTCTGTAGATTCAACCGCTGGCCCGCTTGGCTCAGGTGCCTGCCTGCGAGATCTCCTTGTCCGCGCACTTGTCCGGAGGGCGAGCTCTCCAGCAATTTGAGCGGCGACCTCTTCTTGGTCGGGTCCTCCGTCGTCTAGGGCTCTTGCACTGCTCTTCGTCTTGGCGATCTCGCGTAGAAGCTTGGAAGTGGCACGACCGCCACGGACTCGCTGAGCACTATCATCTTGGCTCGCCCAATCCGGACCATGGTCAAGCACTAGCTTCTGTGCAGTCTGCTTGAGAACCTCTTCCTCTGCCTCGATCTCGGGCTTCACGCGGGTAGTGCGCTCTCGTCCACGGCGTCTTCTGGATGACTCGGTGGGTTCAGAAGTGGCTGGTGGTGGCGGGGCATGAGCTGGTTCTTCAAGCTCAGGAGCCGGGGTCTGTGTAAAGGTTTCTCTTGTCAACTCGGTCACCTTAGCTTCTGACGAAGAGGCTGAAACGCTCCTAGCCTCAGATGGAGCGTCCACTTCGGTTTGGCTCGTGTCCTGTGCTGGGAAGGTATCATCAATAGGATGCACTGGAACGCTCTCACCGAACTCGTCATCAATCTGCGCCATGTCAATCTGACCTTCCTCTAGAGTCTGTGGCACTTGCGCCATAAAGGATGTAGGCAAACCTGCTGTTGCTGCATCCGCCACCGTGTTCGCTCGTTTCTCTAGATCCTCCCGGGCCTCGTGACTACGTTCAACGAAAAAGGGTTCTTCTTCAATGACTTCTCCTCGAATAAACTCAACATGTTCTACCCCGGACAGTCGCTCCTTAGCCTCATCCTCTTTCTGCTCCAGCAGGCTGGTTGGCTGCACACGCTTGGTTTTACTCTCGCCCATCTCTGATTCAGTTTGCTCCCTTCTTCTTGGCTTGCCCAATGCAGTCTGCGCCGCCTCAGCCACGCCTTGGTCTTTGGCGCCCCGTCGCTGCTGCTGCTGCTGCTGCTGCTGCTGAGGTTTCTGTTTGTGTGCGCGCTGGGAGCGGGTCCTAGACGAAGTTCCTGATTCCTCCGAGCTAGCTTGATTCTGAGCGCGCTTAATCTCGTCCAAAATACTGGCGTCCACAACCTTGCCGCGCTTCGAAGGCAGCTTGTGTCGAGACGAATGCACATCGGACTGAGCCTCTGCACTTGGCTCTGCTTCTTGCGAGGGGGGGATGGTGGGGCGATCGGTCATTTCGTCGGTCTCAGGCGTCTCAGGTGCTTGTGACGGCGCGAGAGGCTGCTGTATCTGGCTCTGACGAGCTGTCAAGTCACCCTGGGCTTTGAGCCTTCGCTTCTGTCCGCGTGACGGAGCTTGGTCGACGATATCGGTATTGCCACCAGCGGAGCTCTGCACTTCCTGTGCAAGGGCTTCAATGCGGTCGAAGAGACGCCGCTCAGCTTGCGTGACGCGCAGCGCTGTCGCGCGGTGGGCGGCTTTCCTTGCCTTAGTTTGAGCAGCGAGCGTCATCATCGCAGGGAGGTCGAACTGCACGTACTTGAAGAAGTCGACTGGTGACAGCCCCAGGGACCCTGCAGCACCAGCGGTGTGTGAGGCGTATGCAGTGTGCGCTGTGCTACTCTCACCATGGCTCCATGAGCTCAAATCATTCGTCACTGCTGCTGTGCGTATCCTCTGCTCTCTTCGAGGGGACTGATACCGAGCAAAGACCTCATCCGAGCTACTGCTGCTACTGCTACTGCTGTTAGCATGGCTGTTGGCGCCCGCGAGGATGTGCGCGCCGTCACGAAAGGGTGGACACCGCGGGGGATGGAAGATTGTCGCGAGCGGCGCCACCGGGAGTTCGTGGAGCAAGGTGTGGAGTGCGTGAGACATGAAGCCGCTAGTCTCAAATTGACTTCAAAGTTATATTTGGCGTGGATAGATGGCGAAGTAAACTGATCTAAACTCACCACAGCGTGGTTAATAGCCGTTCTGGATCGACTCCCGTGTGCGACCTAGTGCGCAATGCAGCTATCCAGCGTGGATACCTCTCCCCTAGCTTCGTTTTGAATTTCTCATTTCCAAGTTCGAAGGCTGTCGAGACGAGCGTAAAACGTCGTGATTGAGTGGGTTGTATTCATGCACACGGCTCAGATGCAGTGTAGTAGACATCTCTAACATTACCGCTCCCACATATAGTAATCTAAATCGATTCACACACGCCCACACCAACCATGGACGCGACATTTATCGGTGGACTCTCGGCAGGTGAGTATCTGACTAACTGTCGTTTGCTCGCATATCGGACTTTGGAGACATGCTGTGTGGGTGTAGGCTTGCAGTCAACTCGAAGTCGACTTGTGCGACTCATGTACCATATACTCGTAACTCTGTTCTAGCGCTTGCTGTCGCGCTCGGCGCGTTTGGCGCACATGGACTCAAAACCCGACTTAAGGATCTGCCTGAACCCCAGGCGAACTACTACCAGGACGTGTGGAAGACGGCTTCAAACTACCATCTGGTTCACTCTGCAGCAGTGGCATTCAGTACGTAGCTTAATAAGACTCTGAGGGGCTGGCGTTGACTACGTATGATAGAGGTTTTGTATTGTCTTAACTTGAAGTCTCACTGTAGGGGGGTCGTTAGTATCAAAACAACGTGTTGGACTCACGAACCGTACATTCATTATTTACAATCACTGTATCGTCACTTGCTATGGGTAGCCCCTGCACTTATGAAGGCGGCTGCAGCTCCGGCGGTCGGCACGGGAACTTGGAGCACCCGTGCGTTCATGCTTGGCATAACGCTCTTCAGCGGATCACTCTACTCGCTCGTGCTAACTGGCGACAAACGTTTCGGAGCTATCGCTCCCATCGGCGGAACGTCGCTCATTGCAGGCTGGGTTCTCCTCGCCATGCGCCTGTAGGCATCAGCTCATAAAGCATAACCAATGTGTGCTTGAGTTCGGGGCAATGTTTGTTACTTCTTCTTTGTCTTTCCGTCGTCCATGTCGTCAGTCGACTTGCCGGCGAGGTCGGCGCGGTACTCCTGCTTCCTTTGGATCGCTGCCCTGGACACACAGAGCTTGTAGGCGTTCGCTTCTTGGCCACACTCTTCATTGTGCGTAAGTCCGATACCCAGGTCTTGCAGATGCTGCGCACACTTGAGGTACTCGTTCATGAGCGGCTCGCAGTCGTCTTTCAGTGGGCGGGGGTTGGCTTGCTTAGGGTGAGGAGCCCCGCTACCCTTGAGGTCTTTAGAGCTATCCTTCCACAGGTTCATGTCAGATGGGCCCGAATTGCCTTGGCTCAAGTTGGATCAATCAAGGCAGTGACAAGTTGTTGTCGAATCTGACAGGATGCTAGGTACTGAGTCCCAGTGTGTGCGGGTTACCCAGATGTGCTGTGTTATTGCGCGTTGAATGCAATACTTTCTGAGCTGCCTACACTCGCGCTACACGTAGTTTCACAGTATGTGAACTACCCTCCACTCACTGGTGGAACGAACGCAACTTCGTCCTGGTCTCGCAGGACCCGAGCCGAGGTAGGCTGTTCGTACTCGCAATTCACCGCAACAATCAGGGAGCCCACCTGGGCCAGTCCTGGGTACTTTGTAAATGCCTCTACAATACCGTGCAAGAGTGGTGCAGTACATAAGCCAGCTGGAATCTCAAAGTGAAGTAGGGACCACGTAGTCAACGTCCGCCTACAGTGCAAGGAGCGGGCATGCTGCGGCAAGTATCGCATCTGCGGAACTTGTGTACTTACGCTCGACGAATCCCTTCAGTGTGGTACCCTCGGCTATCCGGAAGTCCTCCTCCTTGACCCCTGTCTGGTCTCGCGCCGAACCGAAGTATAGGACTTTCAATTGGATTGTCATTGAGTAGCGGAAAGTTGGAGAACGCTTACGCTCAGAAGACTTATACTACCACCAAGATGATGAATCCTTACTCCGATGGGATGATATGCTAATGCTCAGCAAGTTTCGCTCAGAACGGAATCTTGTTCCAGGACTCAGATTTGAAACTCGTCGACCCGACCAGCGCATACTCCCACAGCCACTCAAGTCCAGCTCGTTCCATGGACAACCGATACGGATGTTGATGCCATATAGTATACATGATTGTATCTTGCCAATCGGATCAACTCATCGTGACTCTGCACTGTTTTTCGGTTCCTTTATTCCAGGTCACGACGCACAGTGGTGACATGGGCCGGTGGCTGCGTTTCGATTCTTAGTCTAGCAGCGAGAATTCGATACTTGGGAAGTCCCAGTCGGCAAAGTATTTGCTAGGAGGTACAACGTACGACTCCGTGTTCACACTTACCGCCGAGTCCTCAATGAACATATGTAGAGGTCGCTCATCTGACGTTACATATAACTTGGCACGCATGAGCCACTGAATGACCGATGCTTCATCCTCTACGTCGGGAGGCAAAGAGGGATCTCGTGGCTTTGTGACTTGGCAGACGTATAGGAACTGGGCGTATACTACATACACAAACCCAGAGGCATTGCCTGGGAGCGACACAGGAAGGACCTTGATGCCCGAAATGACGATGCTGTCGCTTAGGACAATGAGGCATCCTTGCACCACTTGAGGGTCTTCAATGGAAAGGACTGCACGTCGCAGATAGCTGTCGTGGGTGGGCGATATCCAGTGCATGGCTGGAGGGAAGACGAGAAGGGGTCCCTGATAAGGAGTCGTCTTCATCGCACGAAGGGAGTTCATCCATGTGAGCCCATTCATCGTATTCAGCAAGTTCTCGAGGATCCAAACTCCCAGCCTTTCATTGGGAACCGTCTTGAACTCGGGTGCGTCGCGAAGGGATGAAGCGAGCATGCCATCGGGAAGCGGTGGAATCGCACCGGATTTCAAGATGCCTTGAACCACAGCGGCGGCAGCATTGGATGCAGCCTCTTGAGGTGCCAAGAGCGAGGCACTGAGTCCACACTCAGGATCCTCGCTTGCAGCTCCTGAGCCGTTGGCTGAAGCATCTCCACTTGCTTGAGCCGTTCGTGTGTCGTTAGCACCACAAGCCTGGTTCTCTTTTGCCTCTCGAGCCTCTGCTCCGACCATGCCAGGGATTTGTGCCAGTGCCTCGAGCTTTGCAGCGTCCGGAGGAGTGCGTCGTGCAGCAGGCATGAGCCTCTCGAGCGCGGGCAGGAACTCGCTGGCCTTGGCAGCTCCGCTCTTCGTCCAGCTCGCAAAACCAAACAGCTTTTCGAGGTCTAGGTCGTTAAGACTCATGTACACACTCCATGGTTCAGCTGGTCGACCGATGTAGTCTGCCTCGTATCGTTCTGCCGCACACAGCGTGAGGAACGCTTGCCTAAGCTCAGCTTTGGAGTAGCTCTTAGCCTCGGGAGAGAGGCCGAGGTCGACGTTGAGGTATCGCCACTTCTTGAGTGCCAGGTACAGCATCTCCTGAATCTTCTTGATATCGCTCGAAGCAATCTTCTTAGGTGCAAGCTCAGCTTTCAGTTCCTCCTCAGTCTTGGGTTTCTCTGCGAGAGTGAACTGTGTTGTGGGATCCGCGACAAATCTCATGGAGAACTCACTCCAGCTGACCTTGCCCGTTTCGTCCTTCGCCATTTGATCCCAGAGCATTTCGAGCCCTAGGTCAGAGATCTCCAAACCCTCCTGAGCGAAGAGAGCTTTGATGCCATTCACGAACTCGTCGTGTGTGATTCTCTTGCGCTTCGTTACATCGAGTTGGTTAAACATGGCCTTGGCCTTGGCCTTGGTTTTCAACACCGCATGGAAATGAGGAGGCCGTTTCTTTTCTGGTGCTTTGGGTTTTGCGGAGGCAGATTTATCGCCCTTTTCCGATTTATCCCCCTTTATACTGCCTCGTGTCTTTGATGTACTCATGGTCACGGGTGTGCTTCGCGTGGGGTGCAGCGCAAGTCACTGAAACGCTGAGAGTCCTCAGAGGTCAGAATATTTTTGTCGCAAATATAAGAGGATGTACGGAAGTGCTGAGGGAGTTTGACTAGATAAGAAGGATAATATGTAATGCCCTCATCGAATGAGCTACATGTCAGGGACGCAACACAGACAGTTCACGCGATTTTGACACGAGAAAAAAGTGACTATGCCTCGCCCGTTACTTGAAACTCCTTGTGAGACGAGTTTAACAATTTTGAATGTAGCCTGGAGCTTAGAGTTGGCCGAGCGAATGGCCACTGCCTGCATTGCACTCGACTTTGCGACGCGTGGGATGAACGCCCAGCGTGTAACTATTCGTTATGTGACATGATCTCTGCGCCTCGAATGTAAAGTGCCAACAAGTACTATGAAACTTTTCACTTTCTATTGTAGTTAGCTGTAGTAGGCACTCACTGTGGTGCGAGAGCAACACAACACATTGCTATACGTCAAACACAAGATTAGTAGCCCTTGACCAAGAGGATAAGGCCTGTTGCGATCGCTGAGCCAAACATGCACATCATGGCTACAAAGGAGTACTTGGACTGGTGGGCCAGACCAGAGAGAACATGACCTGACGTGCAGCCACCCGCGAGCAACGCACCGAAGATTGCGCACACACCTCCGATAAAGTGACGCAAAGCACCAACCTTACCGTCAGACAGGTAGTCACTGTTGGACCATGAACTTGCAGCGTATGCGCCGAGGACGACACCAACCATAGACACAAGCTGTAGGCGAGCACCCGTACGGCAAATGGCAGTCCAGCCGCTAGGTAGGGGTGGGGGAGCATCCGAGAAGAAAAGGAAGCTACACTGTGAGCGTCAATATACATATTAGAGCCTACATGGTACTCATCCAAAGCTGTGACACCTCGACTCTATAAGCGAACAACATGCGCGACACTAGACAAATTCAAACGTACGTATAATGAGTCAAGGGAACGCAATTGGTAATCGCGCATGCATACGACGATGACGAACCCAGGTGACGAGAAACCAAGACTTGAAGAGGGAACTGCAGCAGACCGATCAGGATGCCACTAACGACAGGGGGGTTGGCAATAGCCCAAGTTGGAGCATTTACGAGTCCTTGGAGATCGCTCCTCCATGGGACTAGGATCTCAAGCAGAAGAACAAAGGCGAATACAGCACCTGCAAACATGAGAGGGAAGGTCTGTGGGTCTGCACCGAACCAGGAAGCAATGTTGGTCTCTTCCTTGGGGCGTCCCCTGGCCGGTCGCTTGATGTACATCTCCACATAAGAGAAGAGCAGCGCGCCTGCCAGTCCACCAAGCAATGTGAACCACGCCATCTTGGAGCCGGCACCGATCTGTGCAAAGACAGTGCCAGGGCAGCTTCCAGACAGAGTCATGCCAACGCCCAAGATGGTTGCACCCAGGGCGACCTGTGACCAAGTGATTCGCATATCCTGGTGAAAGGCCTTTCGAGTACTTACGCGGGGGAAGACACGCTCAACGAAATAGAATACGACCGTAGCTGTGGCAAGTGCAGCGAAAGCCATCTTCATCATGATAAATCGGCGGAAGGTCATCTGTTCGATGACGCTTACTAACTCGTGCACACGAGCTCGTTGGAAGGCCAGACCAAACACGGCGCCTGCCGCAAGCATGATCATGGCCTTGACTGCAGCACTCTTCACATTTTCTGTGGCTGTTGCGCACTCGCCGCTCAGCTGGCTCTGCTGCTGATTCTCCTGTGTCTTGGTCATTAACGAGGCGAATCTGAATGCAGGAAAGGGGCCGGAACGACAAGAGTGAGACAACAGTACGCTCGCTGTTTGTGGCTATTACTGTACACACCGTGGAGTTAGCACTAGTGCATCTACATCAGAGTTAAAAGGGGAACTAAAAGAGCACGTGTATTATGTCACAGCTAAGGGCACTCGCGCGGTAAAGCATGTACGGAAAAGAGAAAATTCAGTGGTGTCTAGCTTTTTTTCGAAGCTAACTCACAAGTTTCGAAGAACTTTCTAGGACAGTTGGCTGGGTGGCCGCCGCATCGTTTCATGCTTCCACAAAACGGGCATAAACACGGTGAGCGGCCGTGAGCAATCTACTGGCTAACAAGCAGTTCACGGAAGAAACTGTACGAAACATGAGGTTTGAAGGGGGCATATACGCCTCGGCTGTCCAAAATGCTGAAACCGGATTTGACGAGGGATTGGCGAACGTAGGAATAGGAGGAGATGCATGGACTGACAATCAATCAATATGTGAATAAAATGCATCGGCAGGTGCTAGCTGGTGGACCTGAAGAAGGAGGAGCGAAGATGCGGAAATGGACATATGCAACATGGGTTACTTCCAGTCGTCTTTAGACAGTAGACTTGAAGCGAATGATGTAGCGCATTCGAATCTGTGCTACGTCATAAACAATGTACTCGTTGTAGAGTAGGCTCAAATGCTTACCTGGAGGGGGGTTGAACTTGATACCTTTGCCGAGAGGTACTTTGACGCCATCATCAAGTGTGATTGTCTTTGATGGATCAGGGTGCGTACCACCAACACCCTTCGTCGAATGGTAGCCATTCGGAAGGTTGCTCGCGTAGTAGTCGCTCTGATACAGCTCGCGGGGCTTGCCGATTGCAACCTCGCACAGAAGAATGCATCCTTCCATTTCATTGTTAGTTGTGCAGTAATTCGCGGACTTGGAGACCATATCAGCAAAGTAAACACCCTTACCGAACATATAACCAGTCACAGGCGCTTCAGGTGGTGCAATTCTTAAGCCTTGGGAGGGAATGCCAACGAAGTTCGTCAAGCGAGAACCATGCCATAGTAGATAGCGCTCTGAGAATTTGTCGAAGCCGCCGTTGCAGAAACGCTCGGTTTCACCCTCACGGTCGATCTCAAAGATATCAACCACCTTGGGCTTTCGTGCGTGAGTAGCCGCCTGAGTATTTGTGACATAAGTCTCGATCATCTTCCATGTATCGCTGTCCTTATCAATAGGAGTGAGCTTGCACTTGAGCTTCTTGTAAGTCTTGTCGATAGGATGTTCGGTATCGATTTCCTTGCTCTCTTCCATGAGGTGAGTAGCAACTTCAATTTCACCGAGTGCCTCGACCATCGAGACTTTTTGTTTCAGCATGACATCATTGCCAATGATAGGGGGAGTTGAGAAACCGAACTCGTGGGGAATGATGGTATAGAACTCGTTGGAGAGGCTCACCAACACCTGCCGCGAAGGGACGGGCTTCTTCAGCTCCTCTGCAATACGAGTAAGAACATCGTAACCCATCTTGATTGTGCGCTTGGAGAGCTTGCCTAAAGGCAACTTGTTCGCGTCGTAACCGATCTCAATCATCTGCTGACGCATCATCGACTGATCTGAGATCATTGACACGAGCTTCTGCAGCCGAGGATCAAGCTTCGAGTCGTCCAACTTGATGATTTCCTTCTTTTCCTCACCATCACCAGAGGAACCACCCTTCTTGTTATCATCCGAGTAGTCACGTTCAATAAATTGGTAGACACCAGGACGATACGACGCCGTGTAGCGGTCCGCCCATCGAACTTCAGCTTTATCCTGGAACTTGCGCTCGAAGGTATCAATGGCGCTCTGCTCGGACGGGCCCTTATAAGCGGCCTTCATTTGGCCTGTTACACCAACACGACCCCAACGGAACCAGGTCATGTAGAGGGGCGAGCTGACATGTTTGAGGACCTGAAGTAGGTAGAACTTGTTATTATTCCTGTCGATGTTGGTTTGGTTCAACATAGCATCGTAGTCCTTATGAACCATCCATTCTCGCGGGTTGTCGACCCATTCATCGACTGGCGCACGTCCTGCAACGGCGATCAACTTCTTCATCTTGGGTGCATCAGCTGTTGCGTTGCTGTTACTGCTGGTAGAGCTCGACACAGCATCAGTTGCAGTTGCGTCATTCGAGTTGGACGTAGCGGCGGGATCAGGAGCAGAGGCCGCTGCTGCCTTGCCCCTTCCTCTGCCTTTGGCAGGAGCTGCAGCAGCGGTATTGCTGTTGCTATCGTTACCGGTGCCACTGCTCGCAGTGGTGTTATTGCTATTGCTGTCGCTACCACTGTCAGCAGTAGCCTTAGCACCACGTCCACGCTTAGTGCCGATGGTAGGAGCAGAAGAACTTGTGTCGTTCTTGCCGGAATCATCGTTGTCATCAGTCTGAGAGACAGAAGCAGCCTTACGACCACGCCCTCGCTTTGTAGCATTGGTGGTATCAGCAACGTCTGCGGAGTCCGCGGTTTTCTTCACACGCTTGGACACCTTCACCTCCTCCTCGTCGGACGAAGGGTCATTGGAAGCAATGGCCGCTGCGGCCTGCTGGGCAGCCACACGAGTGCTACGTCGAGTGCCTATACCAAAGCAAAGTAATGCGGGAGCAGGATCGTTTGGTGAGGTTCTTCTCGAGCAAGGCGATAAAACGTGTAGTTGGCGAGCGAGATACGACTGAAAGTCAGGTTTTGTGGAAGAGCACAACCATGCTTAGTGGTATTCTACGTACTTGACATGGGGTATAACCGTGCTATAGTGTGTGAAGACGCGGTAAACGTACAAATGTAAGCTTATATATCATTTGGCACATCTGCACTGCGAGTTACACGACTACAAAAACTCTGGAGTCTCGCGAAAAATTTTCCATTTCCCGGGTAACCAAACGGATATTTTGGCTGAGTGGTGAGTCAGTTCTCAAGCACAAGACTGGGTGGGTGGCGTGGCTGATCTTAAGTTTCCAGTGCAATTCTAGAGTCCATTTAAGCTTTATTATACTCAATCGATGCCTACTGGTTCCAACGGCGTATTTAATACATAAAACCCTACTACTTCTGCTTTGCTCCTCCTGACTTCGATGCAGGTGAAGGGGTTGTAGTTGATGGTGATTCTACTCGCGACCCTTCACACGTTGAAGATGCGTCTGAGGTCGTCTCTGTCGTATTGCTCGGTGTAGCAGCTGATAAGGAGTGGTCTGAGCTCTGGAGAGTGTCGAATTCTATTCCAACAGATGAAGAATATAGTGGATGACCCGATCTCGGATTCTGCACTGCGTGGAGCAGTAGCTTCGCCATCTCAGGTGCCTCAGCCGCTAGGCTTTCAAGAACATCGAAGTAAGCGCTGTGGAATTCATTATTCGCCCAAATCTCTGTCGCCAAAGTCTCCTCTTCATGCTCCTCTCGTCGCACGGAGGTAGAATCTCCACTGCGACTTGCATGCTGTCCAAGCTGCTCGAGTTCCGTCACTGTTTTCGCCTTTCCAAGAATGGTATTTACCACCTTGGCCATCCTGCCGATTGCCTCCATGGTCTTCCGTGTGATTTCCCATCGAGGTGCTTGTTTGGGAGCTTGTTTAAACTCGTCATCCCCAGACGTCGCAGTTGTGGAAGATGCTGCGGTCAATTCGGAGGCGGCTTCCTCCGTGTTCGCATTGTGCGTTACTTCGTCAGTCGCTGAGACACCTTTGGCCAAGCTACCTTCGACTGAGCTACCTTCAACTGAGCTACCTTCGACTGAGCTACCTTCAACTGAGCTGCCTTCCGTTGAGACGGCTTCGAGAGAGGTAACTTCTGCCTCGATCGCCTGACGGTTGGTTGAGTTTGTCACCGATACGCTTAAAATAAAGCCCAACGCACTCACGACGGAATACATTACATCGCTCCATCGATTATCACCCACAAGCTGGCGCAACTCTTCCTTCCTCAAGCTCGCAACGAAAGCATCGGCTTGAGGGTCAGAAGACTTTTCGCCATTTCGAGCGGTCAATGCAGCCAGAACCTTGTTCCGGGTAGCTTCACTCACGATATACTGCTTGATCTCCTCTGCAGTGATCATTGGGAACTGCATTGCTGTCCTTTCGTCCCAACCAGGTGCATCTACAATGAAGTTTCGTGCAATAAGCAGAGTCATGCGTTGTGCCACCGATGGATGCGTCTCAGCCAGTGCTTGTGCCGCTTGCTGCAGCATCATGATGGCTGAGCTCCGACGAAGCGACTCAGCATAAATGTTGACACATGGAATGAGGCTCAAACCAGTTGCATTTTGAGTTTTGACGGTAGAATGGGCATATCGTCTCCAACCAAAGCGGAAAATGTTCTCAACACCTTCAATGACTACCGAGGCAATCTGTGCGTCATGCATTGCTGCCATCTCAATCATGGGTTCCAGAACCCCGAGCCTAACGAGCGTATCGACGACCTCCGGGCCACCGCTCGTGGCATTCGACAGTGCCCACGTAGCCTCTTTTTGGACCTCAACGTCATCGCTAAGTAAAAGCGCAAAGAGAGGATCTAGCAGACCAGCGTCAGCTACAGCCTTTACATGTGCTGCAGTTCCGGCAAGGATGTTGGATACGGTCCAGCATGTTTCTTTACGGATGAGTGGATTCGAATGGACGAGTAAGTGCTTCAGCGCCTCCAATGCACCATTTGAAATTATTGCATCCGTCTGATGATCAGTACCTGTAACGATGTTCGCAATGATGCGTAATGCTGCCGTCTGAACTTGCTCGTGCGGATGACTTAGTAACTTCACGACTTCTTTGTCAACTCCATGTGCGATCAAGAGATCAATGGCGTTTCCGGCAAACGGCTCGCTCCAGGAAGTCAACTCGTCACCGGACTGCTCAGTGGTCGCAATCGTACTCTGTTGGCTGGCGTCCATACCACTCGTCGAAGAGGCGGTCGGCTGACCTGACATTGACTGGTTGTAACTTTCATCTACCAGGTAGCTAAGACCCCAACACGTATCCTTCAGAACTTCGGGGTCGGATGACTTCAACAACAACCGAAGCGCTGCAAGAGCTGCTGAGATGCATTCAAAGGGCGGTGCAGGCTTTCCGCGGCAAAGATTCGAAATAGCCCAGGAAAGATTTCGTTGAAGTGAAACACGAGTTGTAGGTCGGCTACAGAGCACATACATATGTACGAGTGGCTTCGCTGCAAGTACAGCATCTCGTGCTGCGATAGAGTCACCTGCGAGGTTTCCCAGAGCCCATGTTGCCTGCTCCACAACATCCTCGTGTTCTGACTGCAACATTGCAACAAATTGAGGAATAGCTCCACGCTCAATGAGCGTACGCACATGATTCGATGAACCTGATGCGACATTGGTTAATGTCCATACCGCTTCAAACTGGAGCTTAGGGTTAGGGTTACTCGACAAGAGCTTAACTAGTCGAGGAATCACTCCTGCATCGACTACTTCGTCAATTAAGGACATTTGAGGGGATGTTAAGATTACGCGTAAATTGGTTGCGCCAATATCTTGCAACTCCTGTCGGTTCGACGAGAGCAGGGGGATGCAAGTTTCGATTCTTTCCAATGCACGAATTTCGTCTGCGTCCTCCTCACTGCAAAGCAACGATGGTGCGCCCGCGATTTCACCCATATTACTAGATGCACCTCCTGCTGCAGTGTGTCCCGCTGCCTGTTGGTTGCTTTGGCTTGAACTGGCGGAGGATCCAAGGGCCAGAGTCGGCTGCGCGGGTTCTGGGACCCACCCAACGAGTGACAAGGGCCCAGGTGCTGGAGGTACGGAGACGCGGTGTGGCGTCGTGTGGATCAATTCATAAGCCTTCGAACCAGGTGGGTAGAGTGTGGGCAAATCTGTGCTGAACGATTCGTCGTCGTGCTTCTCGGAGCCCTGAGGATCAAGTCCAAGAGATAACCTAAGAAGCTGAGAAAGATCATCAGGGATAACACCTGCAGGTAACCAACTTCCTTCTTGGAATGCGCCATGCAATGCATCACTGGTTTGCGAATCGCGTTGCGCACTAGTGGTGCTACTCTGTGATGGCTTCGATTCTGACTCGAGCTTACCAGTTTTCTTCTCCTTCTTCTCCTTCTTGCTCTCCTTCTTCGCATCCTTGCTAGATTCCTTCGCTTCTAACTTGCTAGCGCTAGTTTCACTTCCCACTTTTAGGTCATGCTTGCCCTCCTGCAACTCGGCCAATTGTGCATCGGTGTCCCGGGACCCACTTGCGTGAGCCTCGGGGTCGGAGGCACCAAGGAGCTTGGCCACGACCTTCTCGGTCCATTCCTCTGTTGTGATGGAGCTGGCGGTGTATACATGGGCGTCTACTGTCTCTGGGGTGACACCGTCAGGATGCTTTGATAACGTCTTAACATAATCCTCCAGGGCTGAACGAGGTACCACGCTACCGTACAAATCAGTCCCATCACTGACACCCACATGCGGTTTTTGGACCAGCCATAGCGATCCAATCCGGAGCGCAAACGCAGACTGTTCAGGTGTAAACGCAACAGCCTCGCTTGATTCGGAATTCGCTTGAGCAACTTGTGCAGCCTGCAGAAGAGTGTCAGACGATGGGGTGAAGCTCTGCAACCAGGACTCCGCGCGCCTATCCAGAACATCAGCCTTTTCTCGACCCACAAGGAGTGGGCGATTAGCCTCCGCTTCGATGACTCGCCATGCCAGCGTTTCCGGGACTTGACCAGTTGAACTATATCTGGAGTCCATTTCAGTGGTTAGAGCAGCAAGGGCAGCGGCTTCATCGACAGCCGCAGCAGGATGTTCGCTTGCAATGGCGTTACCCGCATTTGCAATCCAGCGATTACCTGAGACTGAAAAGGGTAGGACTGTTGTGGGCACAGCTTGGTGCATGAGATTCGCATCTGCGATCACTGATGCATTCAATGCAAGCTTTGCATGCTCCACAAGAGTGACGTCGAGATTCTGTGTTTTGTCTCTGCCTGCAGTATCTGTCGAACTCGGCCATGGAGACTGATTGTATCCAGGCAACGCACCCGTTGGACCGGTAGGAACGAGAGGAGAAATGGTTGTTGAGATAACATTGAGTGTAGGTGATGTCCACGATTTTGCTGGGTGATCAACACGTGTTTCGGCGAGGCTGTTCGAACTAGATGCTGACATGTACGATGGAACAGGACTCGTGGATGACTCCGCCGCACCTGAGCTCGATGCATCCGTGGAGCCTCCTTCTCGGACCATGTCCTGCGGAAGACTAGAGATAAAACTCTTGTAGAGACTTCGGTGCAAATCGCGGTCCATTTTCTGAGTAAACCTAGAAGACTCGTTGATCTGCTCGCGGAGAACGGTCTCAAATAGTTTTGCTAGACCGTCGACATCTGCTTCTGTCGCGACCTGCGTAGTATTCTGCTCAGCAAGAGTTGATCCCTCCGACATATGTTCTGAGGATGCAGGTATACTGTTGGTGCGCTTCGCAGCGATATAGCTTGGCAGCTCGTGTGGGTAAGTATTCCGAGCTTGGTAGGCACGGAAGACTGCGCGCTCCAATCTCTCCTGACGGAGAACCTCTGCAATCTCTGGTGAATCGACTTCAAAAGAGACGCCTGAGTCCTGTGTGCCTACGTAGGCATCATCAAGGACCTGCTCGATTTCTGGGCCGCTGTAGCGATCGATCGAGCCGAATTGCTTGATTGACTGTCCTAAACCGGGCTTGCTGCGAAGAGCCTTTGGGATGCTCCTCAGTGAGCAGATTAGATTTGCAGTGTACGCTGAACCATAGCCCATATGCGAAGGAACCCTGGTTTCGGGTAAGTTGATCGTTTGTAGCGCGTTCCTCTGTTTGGTCTTGTCACTGTCATTCGAGGACGCTTTTGATTCCGCAGTGAGACCCTGATTGCTACCTTTGGATTGAGCCTGCTGTTGTTGTTTTCCACCTTTGCCCTTCGATTTCGAAGAAGACTGCGTCTGGTGCTGCTGGCTTTGTTGATTCGGTGGGTGCGCTCCCCCTGTCCTGCTTTCGCTTTCCGCATGGGTACTCAGTCCCAACGAGGAAGGCCCCAGGGTCGCTTCGTTTTTGCCTAGATTGTCTACGGGAAGTCCAGTTCCTTGCAAGTCCATGTAAACTTCCATCGGTGTTGGCGCGGGTGCATAGCCTGCGACACGCAAGGGAGCGAATGCACCTGGAATAGCTGCAAGCTTATACAACATCTGTGCAAGTCGTGGCTGGGCCGCGGCAGGTGGAGCCTGTTGCGATGCTTGTGCAGGACCTCGTGTCGGAGGAAGCGACTCCACGCTGAGTTGGCTTGGTGGATCGGCATGAGTATGGGTCTCAGGAGGAGTCGCTAAGCTAACGGACTCCGGTAGCACATGCTTATACAAACTAGTGGCAGTATGGTCGTCCGATGTACCCCGTTGATCCAGAGTTGGTGTTTCCAGGGAAGCACGGAGTTCGTCGTAATCCGAATTTGCTTGCATCATGCGCAATAGCCGCAGCCTCATTCGTTGCTTTTGCCAAACACGGCCTGCTGCAAAGTAGTTTAGCGGATCAAATTTGGTTTCAACACTAAAAGTACTGTCCGTGACGGCGAGCTTTTCCAACTCCCCACTCGGATAGGGTTGATAAGCGCCAAACATCGGACCCGCTGGCAACCCTAGGGCATCTTCGGCGATCAAGACGCGTTCATCATCGGGCACGAGCAAAGCTGAGTAGGATGGAACCGCTTCAGGATAAACAAGCGGAGATGCAGCGTTCTCCGGAGGGACAAGCTCTGCACACGTCACCTTTCCAAGGTCGATATCAATGGCTTGAAATAAATTGGGTACTCCAAGAACCGCAAGGTCGTATGAGTCCGAGGCAGCCTCAGATGTGCGAGTTTCAGTCGATGCCGAGGTCAGAATCGAGAAGACTTGCAAGAGAGCGGGCTGATAAGGTGGCAAGGGCCACAGCAGCAATGATTCTGGTAAATCCGAAAGATACGATCGCAGAAGGGTGCGCTCTTCGCGCAGTGTGTGGCCCCAAAGCATCCCTAGTTCCGACGTAGCTACTAGGCGGGCTTTGATGGAGCTCTCATCTGAGGCTTCAATGATTGGCTCAACCGCAAATCGAGCCCCAGATGTCGTTGAACCCGTGGCCGTAGGTGAGGGTGCAGCAGTTTCGCTAGTTCGTGCAGGTTTAGTGCCACCAAATAGTTTCGTACCAACGCGGTCGGGCCATCCTATAGCCATCATGGAATTGGTGGTATAGCGTAGTCTGCCAAGAACAAGGGTGGGCTTTGACAGAGTCTCGAAGAGCTTCGATAGCCGCGGCACATCAGAGTATATCGAGCCACAGTGCAAAGTGTCATCAGTTGACCCAGCTACTTGCTCGTTCAGAGGCCTTCGACCGAAGCACACCAGTCCTTCTTCAGTTGGAACTGCGGCTCCAGTGAGAAGATTAAGCACAGCCAACGCAGGCGTGCCTAAACTTGCCGCTAGTGTGAGTGGAACGTATACAGCTGCTGTTAAGTGGGCAATGATGGTATTGACTTTCTCTACGAATCCAGCTGGGCAATCACACACCAAGTCTCCAGCATCCTCATTCTCCGACATGCGACGATGAGCACATGACTCCGAATGCGGAGCGGGATGAAACTTCTCCTGGATTCCCAAAATACTCCATAATAATCGACCACACTCATCGCTATCTATGTCGCTAGCTGCACGTAGAAGATAATCTGCCAATTCCCTGAAGCTGGCAGTATGTGCATGACCTGCAATGAGCTCCGACACTGTGTCCTGCTCCGGACCTTCTTGAATCTGATCAAACGCCTCTGTAGCATGCTTCTTCAAACAAGTCTTTCCGACGCTTTCTACTGTAGCGGCGAGGGCTTCAAGCACCTTCGTTAGACCCTCCTCGTCGAGAGGAGGTCTTCTCTCGCTCATTGCCTCTTTCCCCATCAGGCTTCTTGTCTGAATATTGTAAGCACCACACGATACTCCTTCGATCACTGCAAGCAGGGCCGCGGCTCCGCTGGGCCAGGAGAGTTTGAATTCATCTGGGTTTGACGTGATCGTATACGGTGAAGAAACTGCGACTGTGAACTGCCCCTCCGGGAAGGCAGTTCTCTGGCGTGAGTTGAGGAAGTCAACAACACGCTCCTGCGCTTTCATGAAAAGATTCACAGCCCGTGTGGACGCTACCAGGTTCACAAATCCAGTCATAATGACATCCTCAACAAGCTCGCGGTGGAACGCCTGGGAATCGGGACTTTTGGATGGCCTGCTAAAGAACTTCCGCAAGCGGGTGCTAACTGATGAGAATGACGCATGGGGCAAATGCAGGCCGAGAAAGTAATACGGATAAGAAAGCACATTCGCATCCTGTTTCAGATGGCTTGTAAGGATACTGGGCAATGCAGCGGGTGAACTCTTCGGAAGCTCAGAAGGAAGCCGCAAGGGTGATACATCCGGTGAGTCCTGCTGCAGATGAACCGAATTGGACACCTGGGCTATCGTCCAATTCATCTGGACAAACAGCTGTTTGAGAAGTGACGTGTAGTGATAAGCCTCCAGGGGTGGAGCAAGGCCTGCTGGAGAGGTTACAGCCTCGCTAAAGACATCAAGTGCAGCCATGATACCCAGGTCCGTTGCAAGCAACTCAGGTTTGTCCGCGATAAACCTCATGAGTCGAGATATCCGCTCTGTCCCAATCAGCGCGTTTACGTCTGCGTTCTCTGTTGGCGAGGGCAGCGATGCGACGAAGCTTCTCCATGTAGCGCCTGGCTCGAGCTCGCCGCGTACGATTGGCGGCTCTGAGTGCGGTCGAATATAGTCACGGATGGTTGGAGAACAAATGTCCTCTGAATTGAAATATTGGAAGTCTAGCTCCTCGTGCTCCGCGTGCTCCAGTTCCTCGATCTCCTCCAAGGTTAGAAATAGGTTCCCTGCATCGCTGCCTTCCCCACCCCACAAAATTTCATTGACCGTTCGAGAGATATGATCCGACTCAAGGAAGTCTCCGAGATATGCGGTCTCCGTGTCGAGCTCAAAGTCAACCTTATCGTCGTCGATCCCTTCTGTTGCGTCTCCGCTTCCAGCTTCGCCAATTTGGTCATCTCCTTGGTTGAACCGACCGTTGCTTGGGCGCTCTCTACAATGCCGCCTTCGGCGGACGATTTCACGTAGTCGCTTCTCAAATTCACCTCGAGAGAGCAGGGCTGAAAGCTGCCGGTTTACGTCATCTTCCTGTTGCTGATCTATTGAATCCAGATCTAGAACAACCTCGGCGAACGCCTCGTTTGCAACGGCAGCGATATCCGCGGCTGCTGAAGTGGAGGTTGGGGCTTCACCTCTCTGATGGGACACGCCTGCACTAGGAGCAGACGAGCCAGTTGGGGCGGGTCCCACAGCCGCTATTGTAGACTCCTGACTCACTGCGCGCGTGGATGGTGTCTGGGGATGCCCATCGTGTGCTTCGCTCGCGCTACGACGATCCGAAGGCTTGGCGGCATCTTTCCCCTTTGCGCCCTTTTTGGGCTTGAGTGGCATGTGTAGAGACGAGATACGCGGATGAGACCGCCGAACGGCTGGTCGTGCACACGTCCACGTCCTATTCTGCTCGTGCTGCGCGTATGCGGCGCACTATAGCAACAACCCGCCTCTCTAGCGTCCGAGCAAGGCTGGATGTGCGGTTCTAGAAAAGTGACAATTTAGATCAAGTATGCGCGGTTTGAGGAATGATCGAGGTCGCAAGAGTAAGATGACCTGCCACGTATAGGTGAATAAAACCGTATCAAGCGCGCGTTGGACCTCCAACCCACTCTCATTGGAGGATCACCGGAGTGCAATTGCGAGTCGGCACCACGCGTGAAGAATCAGCACTGTTTCATATGGAAGGTGCCGGATATCGCAGCTGAGAGGCGCGCAGTAGCATGTCTAGGGAGTGATCTTGGTGCTCAGCAAGATTATATTTAGGCATGAAATCTCACGCGCGCTATCCATCCAAGTGCAAATCGTTGCTCCGAGCTAGGCCAAGCGGCAGAGAGAACCCATCCACCATGCGACGGAAACTGTTGTGCAATTGCGACTTTGGTGCACACTGATATCTGCGCGTGGTTTCAATCCCGACGACTCTGCGTGAGATAGGTTTGTCGTGTCCGGGTACAGCACACCGAGAAGGCCAATATGTCTGATCGGCACGAGAGGAGGTACGTAAGATCATGCGCAAGGCGTCGTTTAATGTACTCCGTCCTTAGGAGGCCAGGGACCAAGCTGGCATGTAGGGCACGCGCTTGGATATTCATCGGCTTGCCTCACCGACGTTGCTTAATGGCTTTGTATTCCCCTGATAGACGCAGCTCTTCCCCCTCGAGGTCGCACCAAAGCAAGAAGGAGGAGGCAGACAGGCATAAACATCGGGATCGAGATCGAGAGGAGGACAGAGATCGACGTAGAGATCGAGATCGAGACAGAGACCGACGGCATGACCGAGACAGACATCGCGAACGGTCAAGAGAGCACTCAAGAGATCGGGGCCGTGACAGAGACTCGGGTCGAGACCGCGAACGAGACCGAGATCGAGACCGAGATCGAGACCGAGGTCGGGATAGGAGCTATAGAAGAGATCGGGACTATGAGCACAAAGGCGGAAGTGGCTCAACGGATGAGCAATCCGCTACGAAAACCTTTGTTCACCCATCACGGCTAGCGGCACAGCGGCATGAGCTGACACAAGAAGAGGCGGAGCAGGTAGTCCAAGACACCAAAGCAACGACGGATGCCCTTCTGGCAATCAAGAGCGAAGGAGGAAGTAGCTCACTACAAGGCGCATCCGAGGAGGCCGTGAAAAGCGAGCACGAGCACCTTGAGCAGTCAATCAAGGAGGCGGCTGAATCGCGAAGACGATGGCAGGGACAGGCCATGCCCGATGCAGAGGAAGAAGAAGAAGAAGAAGACGACGAGGATGCAATGATTTGCGTTTACTACTGCGTTGGTTGTGGACAACTTTCACTTGTGCTTGGTGCAAGACTTAAAGACCAGCCTGTTCGCGACCTCGACGAGTCGATTATCCTATCCGAGCGACAGTACAAGGTGCAGGTTCTTACCGAAGTTGAGAAACTGACTCTCATCAACTTTGCTGAGGAAAGCACACCAGCGACCGAGGCCAAGATCGAACGTCAATGGCGCATTCACTGCAAAGGCTGTGATCTGCCGTTGATGTATCGTCACGAGTCGTCCGAGGTGCGTTCCGAATCGGGCATGCAGTATCCCTTCACGTATGTGCTAAAGAACGCATTGACCGATAATCCCTCGGCAATCGAGTTAGAACTACGTCACGAGCGAGACAAGATCATCGCTCTGCGGAAACAAAGCGAGGAGGAGCAGTAGCCAGCCCCACGCGTGTGTGTAGCGTCGGCATAGTACAGTCTGAATACAATCCGGAGCAGTGATTTACACCCTTACTCGCAGGGATCGGCCCACACAAATCTACCCGATCCACCTCTCCAGACTGTGGGTCAGTGGTTTTCTGGAAGCCAGATACCTTCGACACAGAACGCACACGAGTTTATATCTCTGGATGTCGTATGCGCATGTGTATATTAATTTCATGTTTCTGTTTTTGACGTGTGTATCTGTCGTTTTATATCCGCTAAATCTGCGTTCCACATGCGTACTACCCTCAGATTCTATTGCACGAGTCGCTCTTTGATGAGGATCGTCACTGTATGCTCCTGGAGGGTCGCGTTGTTGTCCGCTCTCACCACCACGCACCGTAGATGCCTCTGAAATAGTGTAATATCATCTCTAGTTCTCAACTCACCTGTAACCCACCCCGTGCCTCACCTCACCCTGAGCTTCTAGAATGGGTGCGACCACGTCAGCGGAGTTGGAATTTCTACCGCTCGCCCGGGCACTCGAGGCCGGCCCCGTGCTCGACCGCTCACTCTGGGAGCGTATGTGGAAGCTCGATCCGACCCCTGAGAACGTGTGGCGCTTATTCAATCTCGAACGCCTCCAGAGCATCCGAAACAGTTGCCCCTTCAACTTCGCAGCTATCATTGTACAGTGTCTCAACTGTCTGTCCAACGCTGTGTTTAGCCCCGAATCCGAGATCCCAGCGGCACAACATAATCAGATCTTGTTGGCTGTTCGTATCCTAACTCGCTGCATGGCACTGATTTCGTCATCCCCGGGAGATCCTTTTGACGAGCAGTTCATGTGGAACTTCAAGCTGCCCCCTCAGCCCATCAATGGTGACATTGAGTCGTCGAGTGTTAGCACAACGTCCAAGTCGAGCACCAGCGCTAGCTCCTCATCAGCTGGACAACTTAGTCCCGTGTCCGCCTCCCAGGAGCAGTTAGAAAAGGAATTAACAGGCAGCGTCCAGCCGAGCGCGACGACCGCTCCCCCCACGGAGGAGGAACTGCTTTGGCGTCTCCGCGATATGTATCAAGGTCCAGGCTCTCGCATCTCAAAGCTGGTACCAGGTGCCCAGGTAATCAAGCTTCTCACTGCGTGCTTGTTCCTCAAAGGCTTCACCATCGGTGCGATCGAATCGGAAACCCTGCAGGAGCTCGAAGAACGTGCTCGTGCGGAAGGCAAGCTCACAACAAGTGTTCGCAACCCAGGTGGCCCCGTTTCACTCAACGCCAAGGTCCCTTTAGCTTGCAATTTGGGCCATGTGAATGTACTAAAGGTGTGGTTCGCTGGAGCCGGCCCGGCCAGTTTGACACATCCTGCAAGATCTCCCATCTACGACACTAATCGTGTCGCAATTATTGTATGCTTGCTCGCCGCATGCTCAGGCGGCGCGTACGTCCCTGCCACACACTTCCGTGGCACGCGAAATCGGTATCTCGACGAAATGGTTTCGCGGAATCACACTATGGCCCCAACGCTTTTCTTCTCACTGCTGAACGCCATTGTGACGTTTGACCCCGTCGGACAGATCATGGGTTACGTACCCTACGGTCATAACCTCACCTTGTACTCGGACACGAGAGAGGCCTTGTGCGATGTTTCACTCCACCTGATGCTTGTCATGCTCGACCACATGCCCCTCCCGAGTACAGCTCCATCAGAGGCGACCCCTGAGGCGCATGAAAGTGAGTCCAAATCGGCTTCAGGCGGCGACTCCTCAGCCACTGCCACAAGTCCCCATTCCGCACAACCGAACGGCTCGGAATCGGCTTCCCAATCAGACAAATTGCTGTTGGCGGCACGTAACTTGGCGGCTACCTTACCCTTGCCTTCCAATCTTACAGCCGATAATGATCCGAATGTGATTCGGGGTATTCTTCGAATTCTTACTCAGGAAGATTTGACCATTGTTGCCTTGGGCATTGCAGAATTGCTTGCGAATCCGATCAGAGCAGAATCCACTTGGCTACCCAACTCAGTCAAGCGAATCGAATGCCATCAGGAACTGCTCGTACTTCTGTGGCACTTTATCGACATTTCGCCAAACTTCATCCACGTTCTTGTACAGGACGCGTCGAGATGCATTGCAGTGCTTCGACCGCTCCTCGTCTTTACCTTCCAAACTCGAGGACGTCCGATGAAAATGGGCCTGCTCTACACCTGCATCTTCTTGCTCATGAGACTCTCAAGCATCCGGTCGTTCGCTGTCGCCCTCAATACGCCATTTCCCAACGACTTCTATTTGGGACCGGACGCACCGGACCTGTCGAACATGACATATGCCGACGTCCTAATCTTAGTGTGCCATCGCTTCATTCATACGGCTCCGCCGGAACTGGAGTCATTACTCGCGGTTGTGCTGAATATTCTGGTCAACATCTCACCATACTGCATGCGTCTCTCCCTTGCTACTGCGGCCCGTATTCACTCTCTATTTGAAATCTTTGCATCGGATGCTGCGCTGTTCAAGGGTGAGGTCAATCACCGCTATGTGGACCTGCTGCTCGAGTTCTATGCAAACATTCTTCAGTACCAATTCCCTGGAAATGCTCCCCTGGCGTATGTTCTCGCAAGCCGACCACGGGTCTTTGCACAACTTCGTGACTTCGTTCCTCGAGTCAATGAGCGCTTTGCTGCATGGCAGCAGTCCCGAATGCAAGCTAATGTCGATCCAAGCGGGAGATCCCAAGTCCAGCAACTCGAACAGATGCAGTCTCGATCTCGATCGTCGTCTCAGGCACCCGCACCTCAACCACACGCGGCAGCCGTAAGCCAAAAACCAAGCACTTCAACTCAAGCAACCGCATCCGGCCCAGCGGAAGTTACGTCCTCTGATGTACACGTTGCTGCGCTCAAGGAGGCGGCCCAGGCCCAGCCGGCCGAGGTGAACGAATCAGATAGTCATGATGTCAAATCACAGCCGAGTGCTCAAGTCACTACGGTTCATTCGCACCCATCAGATCCTTCATCGTCGACTGATCGTTTACCTCAAGCTACGAAGGTGCGGGGGGAGACGCGTGATACAGATGCTAGCCTTGCGACCAGCCAGCCCTCTGCTGCTTCAACCGCTGCTGCGGAAGAGGTTGAAACGGAGGAGAAGCAGGATCCAGCGAAGGACTCTTCACTGGCCAAGGCTGAGTCGCCTAAAGATAGCAACCAGGCGGAGTCAGAAACGAAAGACGGCCACGAACTCAAGGCTAACGATCAACAGTCGCAGCAAGGGGCACAGAACCATGAGAACGGTGGCCAAGTTGACGCAACATCTCCACAAGCACCCACGAGATTGGTGCCTGCTCCTATTGTATGGTCACGCTGTTGGCGTAGTCGTGAGATGCTGATGACTATTCTCCACATGCTCGACTTCGTTGTCCCACTGATTCGTAGCACCGATGGAAACCTACCCGCAGACGAAGCCGTCCAGAAAATTGCGGCTCAAACGCTAGTGGGTCTCTTGCCCGTTCCCCACCCCATTGTCGTGCGGGCTTACGTACCAAACCATATTACTCCTCTCTGGTTTGCTGCCTTTGTATGGGGTATCATCTCTGTCCGAGCTCAGCCAAACCAGGACATCTTCTACGAAAGCCGAGTCCTGCTATTCAGCCGAACTCGAAGTGTTCAGAATCGCTAGTTAGTGAACGGTGTGGCATCGAGTGATTGATGGGCGTCTTTCCTTTCGCCAATATCACAGCTAGCTGTTGCGGCTGCCTATCGTCTTTCCCACTATCGTTCCAATCATAAAGTTCCCAAGGGAGTGCGTTGGACTCGTGTGACCGCCAATTGTGATATGACCGTAAGGATGATAGGAAGCGTGGATGTGTGTTCAAAATCATGTCGCATTACATGTAGCGGGAGGTCATACGCCCCTCTCCGGCAGAAAAAGCCCGAGCCTTCACTCGCGCAGTGCTGAGGCCAGCCGAAAAATTCATCTTTTGCGAGTGACTCGCGACTCGAGTGGAAAAAAATCAAATCGTGTGCCTGAGACCGTCAACCGACAACATTGTAAACAGTGCCAAATAGTGGGGTGTGCGCGTGTGTCCTAGCGCGACGATTTTATCCTTACATTAAGGATGTCCCAGCGCTGGCACACGGCGAATTTCGCACATGATACACCACGAACAACCAGCGTAGAAGGCTCGGAAATGATCACTTCCCAGCTCACCTCCACTGCTGGCACACTCCAAGCTCCTAGATTTGGTACGCTCACCATGAGCACGGCTACGGATACTGGCGCAGGTACAAGTACCAGAGACCACACGCCTACTGCCGAAATGTCGGCTGGTATGGCCGCCACCCCGACAAGTAATTCACAACTTGCCAACCTGGTGAATGGAGCTAATGAATCCGTTCTGCCCTCAGCGTGCACTCGGCGCTCGCTCAACATTTTTCGCAACAGTCAGCAGGTTAGTATGACTGGTGGTGATACAGGAACGGCAAACAGCCTCTCTAGCCTCAGTACAAGCGCCGGAAGCAACACTACCACTGGATTACGTCGCCTCGGTGGCACAGGCACCGGCGAGGGTAGGCCGGGGACTCGCGTGCCCATAGCAGAGGGTTTCCGTGCAGTCATGCAGTCCACGGCTAACAATACCCGCGCAGGGACGCCTACCACGACGGCTCGAAACCCAAATCCGAGCAGTAGTGGTGTCAGGATGGAGCCCAGCGGGTTCATTCCGGAAAGTGTGAAGCTTGACGAGATCCTCGAAAACTCGGTGCTTACAAAGGCCCACAACGAAAGCATGGAAACGCGTAGTGCATTATCTTCCGCAACGGCGGCTTCAGTATTTCGCTCGCCTACGATTACTCGGAGTACGAATGTCTCACAAGCGCCTCACGGAACCTACAACACCGTTGAGGTCTCCTCGCTCCTATCTCCGGACCAGAGCGCGTTCCCACAGAACCCAGCGTCATTTCATGAAGAGGAAATCGCTTCAACTGGTTCATCCGTCGGCGCCTCCCTTAACGCTGACCGCAGTGCGCTCAGTTCTGGACAGGTGTTTAGCCAGAGTTGGGACAGCAACGCACACCAACTCCAGCGCGCAAGCCTCGCTGGTACTGCGATAGCAGGAACGGGGGCCATCCGCTCTAGTGCAAGTGCATCAGTCTCTCATAGAACTGTTCTTCAGCAGGCTTTCTCAGAAGGTCCCAACACCAGGAGAAGCGCTGACGCGAGACCTCCGCTTGGGGGTTCGAGTCAGTCCGTTGCTCCAGCAACGGGTTTTGCTTTCCGAACGCGCCATGCTCCAAATCAGCTCGAGGAGGCAGAAAACGAAGCTACGCATGATACGTCGGTTCGGAATCTGGAGGAAGCGCTCCTGGAAGCGCAGGAAGATGACGAACCCTACGAAGCTTCAAAGCAACAGCCGATACCATCACCCGCAGCTGATTCAAGCCGTACAAGGTCTCGGACTTGGGGCCCACTATCCCTAATGCCCTCCGATAGCATTCCTCATCCTACCGAAATTCATTTCGGACCAGATCCAGTGTTTCGTGCAAGTCCATCACCAATCCATGATATTGGCAGCGTACGGCTGCGCAGGGACAGCGACAAGGGTCGACCGGACAAACGAGTACGAATGCGAAGTCCGAATGTGCGCAGGAGTCCATTTGCGAAAGTGGCCCAATTGAAGAGGCTGGCTTCGCCAAGAAAGCGCCTGTTGGGCAGAGGAAACAGCCCGATGCATTGGCGGCAAGAGAGTCAAGATGGTGCCGCAGAAGGGGACTCGCCCCAAACATCAGCTGCAGACCTGTCCATATCAACGGCTAGTGTGAATCTGTTTGGAGAAGATGGTTCGAAAGCCCCCGATGCGCAGAGTCTTCTCGGATCGTCTATTGAGCAAACCGAGAATCTAGCCACCGGAGAGCACTCACGTGAGCCCGCGTGGTCATTACATCAGCACTCCCCATCTCCGAGCGAATTCCGCCGGATATCATCTCCTGACATTTCATTGAAGGCTCTACCCACGAGCGAAACCCCCGAGAACAATCTAGGAACAAGGGACCAGGCTTTACTTCATTCGCGGTTCTCTGCTAGTTATGGCATTTCGAGCCAAACACGCCGAGCGCTTCCGTACTCGACAGCTGATTCCAGCACCAGCGCGCAGGGCCGGATGTCAGTGGGTGGGTCAACATTGTTCCCAGTCACCGACTCGCATACGACGGAGTCTGCCATCGGTCTGACGGGAAATGCTGAGGATGATCCGACGAAAGTTCGGCCGTCTCACCCGAACCTCGCAAACCAACACTCTGCTGGAGTCGAAACTCAGGAGAAAGGAACCAACAGCGTGATCAGCCGACCTGTTCTTGAGGTTCCGCTGAAAAATCAAGAGGAACTCGAGAAATCGCTTGAAGAGGCTCAGCTCATCCCAGTCTTCACGTCCAATCTGGGCTCCAAGTCGCATCCACAAAAGTATAGTTCTGCAGACGCACAGGATAGGGTGAGCCGACTTCGGGCGAAGGTACTGACAAGAACTCCCGGACACCCTCTCGGCATCTTGCCCCCTAAACAACGCCTTCGTAATGGCCGTTCCAAGTCGAAGATGCAGAAGGCTCCACCCACACCAGAGCGGCGAGAAGTGCTACGCAGAACTGAAGATGTGGCTGACAAGTTCATCATGTCATTCGAGGGCCCAATTCCCGAAGAGGCTCAGCGCAACGTCAACATGGAGTATCTCTTTGTAGAGAAAAAGCTCATAGGTCAAGGCCACTTCTTTGAAGTGTATCGCTGTGTCGAACGAGGTACCGGTCGAGTCGTCGCCGTCAAGCGTAGTATTAGGGAGTTCAGAGGTAAGAATGACCGTGCGTTGTACCTTAACGAGGCGAAGACGCGCCTTCCCCTGGGTACTCACCGCAACATTGTCGACTATCATAAGGTATGGCAAGAAAAGATGCACATTTATATCCAGATGGAGTTGCTGGCATGTAATCTGAATGACTATGTTGTTGAATACGAGCACATTCAGCAGGCACCGATTGATATCTTCTTCTTGCTCTCCTGTGCCATTCAAATCGCCCGTGGCTTAGAGCATCTGCACGCGAACGGTGTGCTGCACCTGGATATCAAACCTGACAACATTTTGGTCACAACCTCAGGGGTCCTGAAGCTTGGTGACTTTGGAAACTCCAGAATGAAACATAGTCGCTTAGAGATGGCCGATGGCGATTGTGTCTACATGGCGCCCGAGTTACTCGATGAAGATTTCGGCCGTGAGCCTGGTCTGCAATTGGCTGGCCTAACCGGTAATCAAGAGTCGGGCACGGCCATGCAGAATGGTGACTCCTCTGATGATGAACCAGTAGGATTTGAGTTCAACTGGGATGAACCGACTGAGACCGGGTCTATCGCAAGTGATCTTGCGCGGAGCAGCATCGATGAGCTGAGAACTTTGTCCGTTAACGAGGCAGATCGTAAATTCTTCGAGGCTGGCGTTCCACCCTACTCCGCAAGATCGACCCGAACGCTTTCTGGTGCCGATCAGGAGCCACCAAGACCCACGATGGCACGACAGAGATCGGAGTCGAATGCAACCGGTGAGGAGAGCAACGACTCGTATGATCCCGATATGACGTCGCCGAGGAAGAACCCCCACAGTTCTCGCCCAAGGGGACGATCGAGGCATCCACGCAAATCCTCAACACGTGCGTTTGTATTCGACCATGGCTCCCAGCAAACCGGTGCTGCAGCTCAGAACGCGCATGATATTTCCTTACTAACGGAAGGGGAGCCGCTTACGCAAGGTGAGCTATCGAGAAAGAAATCGTTCGATAGCGACCAATCAAGCAGAAGCGCAACATCTGCAGCAGACATGTTCTCATACGGTCTCTTGCTCTTAGAACTTGTCGTCGGGGCCCAGCTCCCAAAGAACGGACCCATCTGGAGAACACTACGTTCTGGTCGCAAGCGAGATTTGAAGCAAATTATCCGGTCAGGTATATTCTTTGCAACCAACTCAATCGAAACAGACTATGCAACTGGAAATGAACGTCACCCCGCCACGATGGCCGCCACAAACTTCGCCAGACAACTATATGAACCCAAGATCCTGGATGCTGTACCTAAACTCGCCGGAAGCCCAAGCTTCATGTCGCTGGAAATGCAACCAGGACTACGAGGGCCCTTTGAGAGTCAAACACTGGCCCAGGATATCGAAAGTCTCAGTTCGATGAGCCAATCTCAGCTTCCTTCAAATGGAAATGCTAGTGACTCCTCTGGTCGAAGCAAAACTCCAAGGTTTAACTTTGGTACTCCTACAGTCACGGGGACCGGGACGATGGGACGGGCCAGACGACCATCGCTCTCAGGTATTCCTGACCCGGCCTCCAACTCTCATGGTGGCGGATTATCCACCACATTTGAGATGCCACGACCAGACTCACGCCTACTCGGATCCCCAACTGCCCAACTAGGATTTTTTGGAGACCTGGGTTCTCCGCTAGCAGACGGCTCGCTGCCCATGTCCTCTGCGGGTTGGCAGCCCCGAGAGGTCCATCCAGGGATCGTCAATCTCATTGTCCGGTTACTGAATCCAAATCCACGTAAGCGGCCCTCTGCCAAAGTCGTATGCCGTTACCTTACAGAGTTGTATCACCATTTGATCTCGCAGCCGCAGCCGTCTCCAACACAGCCTGGCCCGTTCCAACGTGCGCTAAGCGAATTGGCAGTCCAGGAAGGCTCTGTTACTACCAGCGATCCTCTTGTGCATTTCGAGCGAAGGCCACGAGCACCAAGTGCCGCAAGTCTCAATTCGGAAATGTCACAGGTATCGATTACCAATTATCAAGCTCAGGTACCCTTCCCGACACATTCCTCGCGGCCGAATGCACCATCGCTCAATACGATTCCTATCCAAATGACGGCGCTGATGAATTTGGGAGTCACAACTTCTTCCAGCTCACAGCAGGGAGGGGATACGCTGGCCCCAGCCGTACGACCCCTCGAGACCCCAAGAGTCGCTGACCAACATAGAATGCTAGTCGCATCTTCTTCCGGAGGGAAGGCCAAGGTGCCCTACGCTCGAAGTAATGCAGGCGCACCGCCGTCTGCTGCTACTGCCCTAAGCAATCTTCTTGAGTCTGAAAAGAGGCACACAACCACGGCACGAGCTGCGGTCCTACCTGCTGCCCCTTTGTACGCAACCCGTCCTGCGCGACGCCCCTCCGTGGCGTCGATTTCAGAGCTCTCCGTTCAAGTTGATATTCAAGACGTGCCACCTTCTCATTCCCAGCCAAACGACGGACTGCCGCAATATCCTGTCGCATCGCCTCAACCCTCGGGACACTCACTGATGTTGCGCCGTTCCAGCTCTAGGAATTTGCAGATCGGTGAGCTTCCAGGTATGAAAGGCCTTGATGGTCCAGCCTTCTCGACCAACATGAGCGATGCTACTCCCATTCTTGAGGGGAAAAGGTTGGGCAGCGAGTTTTCATATCCAATACCAAAAATACGAGCTCAAAGCATTGATACTCAGCCCTCATCTCAACCCTCACCAAACGGCAGTAGTATGGAACAAGGTCGAGCAAGTGACCTCGGGAGCCCTGCTAGAGGTCATGAAAATGCCCTTCAGCAAGAGGACCTTCGTACAACAACTCTATCAGGACCTACAGCTGCGCCACAAGTGCCCATTGTTGAACTTCAATCCCGAGAGTCCAGTGGAGATACAGCCTCGAACGCCGCAAGCGAGAGGGTAATGACCGAATCGCAGCCTTCGGAAGACACAGCCCTAACGTCCCAGATTCCTGTTCCCAAGACGTACATTATGCCCATTCCGGCACATCATCAGCCAGCGTCGCCACTTCCTGCGTTGGGACCTCGCCGAGACAATGGTGTTGTGAGTTTTCATGGTAATCTAATGGATCATAGTCGTCAATCCAAATCCAGGATGTCGAGATCAGGGTTCTATCCAACATCTATTGAGGCTGAGTCCGTGCTCACTGGACGGAATAGTGGAATCCATCGTGAGAGCGATGCTGAAGTGTTCTTCGATGAGACTGCCCCTCTGGACAGTCAGAAAAGTGTCGAATTGGTCGGCCCTCCAGGGGCAGACACAGACGAGCTGGATTACCCTGATGTCCAACTAGCATGTGCGGCTGACGATGCGGGGATTAACTCTACACTGTCTCATCTGGCTGCAGATGTTCAGAGTGTTACTCTTGCGAATGATAGCACAGAAGATAGTACTAAGGTCTTATCCACACCTCATCAGGCAACGGTTCGTGTGGTTCCTCTTCGAAAGCCGAACTTCCATGGGCCACCTCCGCGTCCACCAGTTGCAACAACGATGACAGCGGGGCCTACTGATGATTCCCAAGTAGAGGGACAACCCTCAACCCATCCGCAGCCTATTTCAGTATCAAGCCAAATGATTGCCCAGGTCATTCGAGTGAGCGCAGCTAAGCCTTATCCGCAAGAAGTCCCTACAGTTCATCAACCTGGTTTGAATGCGGGGCAGATCGGTGCCCAAACCAGAGGGCAAAAGATCGTGAGCAACACTGTATACCAAATGACTCAAGTGGAGCGTGGTGCTGACATGAAACGAGGTGAGAAAAGTGAGCGATTCCCTCCTGCCGCGCTGACCATTCAAGACACTTCCGACTCCGGGCCTCCGACGTATCGATCGCTTGTGTCATCAACTTCATCCGCAGCCCAGTTGGTCAGCGCAAATGCAACCTCTGGTCATCAGCATCTGTTCGCCAAAACCCCGGCAGCTTCATCGAGGCCCCCTGCCGCCCAATTCCAGTCACTCTCACAAAATCCTTCCCGTCTTTCATTGAAACTACCACCGAGTGCCGCAAACTCCAGAGAACACGTGTTTGCTGGCCGACCGGCTTCTCGCACCCAAGGTGTGAAGGCATCCGCAACAGCCATGCTAACCGCATCCTCGGTCACTGCGTCCTTGACATCGACATCAATTGCGAAGCGTGATATACGAGTACCAAACATTGCTGTTGAGTCATCTCGTGCTCCTTCACGTGTCATGAACGTGGTGTCCCCAGCGAGCAGCATCCGTAGCATTTATCTTTATGACCGAAAGATCTTCTCGCCAAACTCACTTCCTGAAAACGTTCACGTTGTGGATTCGCCAGACAAGTCACCGAGCGTGCAGGAACCGAAGTCACATGGCATTCGAGATCTGGACCAGAAGACAAGTTCCCCAGTTCTACTGCAATCTCCAGCTATCAAACCGACCTTCCAGGGTGAGGACGTCCCAGCACGTATTGCTCTTGGTTTGACGGTGCCCATTGATCCGACTGAGGGCTGTGTGTCGCCAGAACTCAGGCCCTTGGTACGACACCTCCCGCCTCATCTTCACGATGACAATGCCCCACGAACGCACCAAACACGTACAACCTCGATTCAATCCGCCGGGGACTACTCGCCGGGTACTGAAGCCGAAATCAATAGCTATGCACAGGCACATCGCTTTGCGCAAACCTTTGCACAGAGACACCTTGCCCCAAGTCTGATTCAATCGTATGACAATATGATAGATCACCCGCAGCGTACGATTACTCCGAGTAGCGGATCGTTGCGACGGGTAAATCCTCCAGGAGTAATGCATGCCACGGATGATGCTGCTATTCTCACGAAAACCCCTTCGTCCTCTGCCGCATCACAGCATCACCAGCCTTCGCCTGTTATGGCAAAGCTCAACGAGTAGGTCTGTCCATCGACTCGCTGGTCTGTCGTGGACTTTAGCCGATAAGCCATTACTTCGTAGTGTTAACACTTGGCCATGACGGTAAGTGTTACTCGCTGCAGTTGTTGATATTGGGTATACGGGTCGTCAGCAAACCTTGTTTTTGGTCATGCCTGCTCCTGATCTACGTACCTGTTAAGTGGTTGCTTTTGTACTTCATGTGGCATATGCATCCAGTGCATTCAATACAGACCTAATGTACATGTTTATTGCGTACGACCTGTGAGGCGGTCAACGCTTCCAACAAGGACGGCCTCATCACTCGCCCGCTCACCATCACCTTCAATCGGATTTTTACGAGTCTACGGGACGTATTTCTCACATTTACTCGATCGTTGTAGACCGAGTGCGATAGATTGGGTAGATGTACAAAGTAAATAGTTATGCATATATTATGTTCCATTTCTCATTCCGACCTGGATTTACACCTCAACGTCTCTAGCTGGGCTTCACCGAGCGACTTTGATCATCTCAGTATGTCTCACGCAAATTCTATGCGAGCGTTGCTCGCGGTGATCGCAGTGGGCGGAGCGGCACTCGTCAACTACGCACTGAAACTGCGCAAGGAGAACAGACGACTCGCTGACCAGCTCGCTGTGCTCGCCTACCATACCTCCAAGGAACTCGAAAATGCAGCAGCTGCCTCCGGCCCAACCGAGTTAGAGCATGACAAACCGATCACATCTCGGCTCTACGAACAGGATCGACTTGTACAGGAGTATCTTATGATGCATTACGGCGAGAACGAGGGTCTTGACTTTATTGCACCCGGAAGTGGTGAGTCCAAGGACGAGTACACTCTCCAAACTGCTACTGCCCCTCAGGCTAAGTTCGGCAACTTCGGCGAGTATAGCATCACCGAAGAGTGCATGCATGCGCCCCAATTCCCTACATTTGCACTTAATTTCCCCGTGCGTGTCGCGAAGGTTGCGATCCACTTCGTCAAAAAGGCCTTCCCTCAGGGGCTCCCCGCAGGCCGAGCATTAGATGTTGGCTGCTCGGTGGGCAGGACTGCCTTTGAGTTAACGACTTTCTTCGAAGAGGTTGTAGGCTTAGACTACTCGTTCGCGTTCATCGACGCTGCAAAGTCGCTCAAGGCGGGCGAAACACTCGAGTACTCCTTCAGCGTTGAAGGCACCATTCGTCGCAAGGCAACCGCCAAGCTCGAGGATGCTGTGAACCCTGATCGCGTCACTTTCGTGCAGGGCGATGCCACTCGTCTCGGTTCAAAGGACCTTGGTGGCCAATTCCAGTGCGTCGTAGCAGCAAATCTTATTGATCGCCTTCCTGCGCCGCGCCGATTCCTCGCCAGCTGTTCCGAGTTGCTGGCCTCCGGAGGCGTGCTCGTGCTGACTTCACCCTACACCTGGCTCAAGGAGTACACTCCTCGGAACGAATGGTTGCAGAACGAGACTAAATCTACGTTCGACACGCTTGTTGAGTTGCTATCTCCGAACTTCGACCTGATCCACAACTCCCATATGCCCTTCTTGATTCGCGAAACTGGTCGCAAGAGTCAGTTCACTCTCACACATCTCACTGTCTGGAAGCGAAAGTAAACTCGAGGTGGAACCATGGTCTATAGCACGCAGCCGGAGAACTTTGCTAGCAATGTTAATTCTCGTAACAAGTTATAATATGCCATTCTTAAGACGTACGAATATTTATTTTCGCTGCTCTTGGCAAAGCCCACTCGGTTCCCTACATCGGAAAAGTCACACCTTTGTCTGTTCAATATCTACATAAAACTCCTCGGACATGCTTACTTTATTCGGTTATGTACATCAGGCTTACTCAGAAATGAAGCCCCGATGGCTGCTGCCCCCAGGAGGTGGTGGAGAGGGCATATTGGATCGCCCAAACTGGATAACTGGCTGCTCAGGAGACTCATTCGTGTCGTCAATCTCTCCGGAGAAGGGAGACAGGTCTTGATCTTCGCGCCTTACACGTGGCTGCTCTTGAACCTGATGCTCAGGACTCTGTGCAGAGGATGCTGTTGAATCGGTTGCCCTGCCCTGATACGAAGTGGTCGTACCTGTCGCTGTCGACCTCTCTTTTGATGCGCGGGATGTGAATTCCGGGAAAACCGGATCCTCAGGAAGATATGGCCGTTCTAGGCACCGCGCGAGCTCCGCTCGGAAGAACGCACCGAGAATATTCGAAGAAAAGAATATATCGCGAAGCGCTGATACGTCGACGAGAGCGTCGTGCGCCAATCCACGCATCGGCTTTGACGTTGCATGATTATGCAGGTTGGATAAGCTCCAAGCTCCCTTACCTGGTGACCAAGGAAGACCTGTGAAACGTGGCATTGCAAGGAAGGTATCAAAGAAGCGATTATTGTGTTGGAAGAACTGATCACGCCACGTTGGGAAGCCTGGTGGAGGCATAATGGCGGATCTCGCACTGGCCGCGGCGGCTGCAGCTGCGCTTGCCGATGTACTATTCGGAGATGAGAAGGAACGAGCTAGTGGCCGTGCACCCGACAACTCAACAGGCGAAATGCGGCGCAATTCCTGGTCTAGAAGTTGGAGATCGTACCTAACGATGTTATGACCGATCATAATGACGGGCGCATTCGCAATGTCTCGCCCATTGTTTGCAGAAAATAACCATTCAGCAAACTTTGGCCATCCTGCCGCAAAGTTCGGGTTCTCTGATGTGAAGAAGCGCTGGAACCCATACTCCACAAAGAAGGGAGATAGCTTAGAGACGGAATAGAAGTCACATGGCGGGTTGATGTTGAGGAGAAATTCATTTCCTGCTCCGTCCATAGCGCCAATTTGACAGATGTACGAATTGGCTATATCAGAGATGTCTGTGACATAGACCGACTCAAGGTCGAAGAACACAACATTTCGAGGGAGTGCCGCCGGCACCTCCATGTAGGGCTCAAGCGCTGCCTTGGCCTCCGGAGTTAGCTCACGCCAGGAAGGTGTAGTGTCACCGAACAAGCCGGTGCGCCGCGTGCTGTTCGCAGGTGCTTCGAGGCTGTAGCCACACATGTCGTAGGGTATTTTCTCACTTTTGTTCAAGACGCCCGCCAAGTTCTCGTTGTAGGTAAAGGGTTTCCACGGCTCAATTTTACCAAGACGCACGAAAACGTCTCTAAGCGCCGGGTTTCTGTTTAGGATTCCATTGTTCGCCATCCACTCCACATAGGATTCAGGAATTCTTGAGTACGGCAAGCCCTTGTACTTGCCGAATGTCATCACATCAGTGGGCTTTAGTCGAATCTCCGTTGCACTAGTTGATCTGACGGGTGCTCCGGCAGACTCGGGGGTAGCAACGTCATATCCCTGTGCCTTGGCAGAATCAGTCTGGAAAGCTGGCGCCAAATTCGCTTGTGTTACGAATTTGCGCGCTGTAGTGTTTGCGCATGCGGATGCTAGCCTGTGATACGTGGTAGCGAGTAGTGGGCTACTCAATGGCCTCGATGTTTGTGTCACCAGTCTTGCAAAAGCCTTCATTTCAGATCTCCGAAAAACTGTACACCAGAACTCCGGTTGCCTGGCTTTGGGGTTCACTCCGCTGTGACGCTCTTGTCAGTCGAGGACAGTTCGGGCTCAGGCGCTCTGGTCGATCCCGGTCATTCAGCTATAGACTATGGTACAACTCAATGAAGCTGCATTTCCGTTCAAAATGAAGTATACGTGTTGTATTTACTTACTAGCGGGAATAGTAGCGAGCTACACATGCTCAGCCTTTAAGCTGTTGCGTTGAAGTAACCCTTTGGGATGGTAGAAGCGTCCTTAGGAGCCTCCTCAGGGACTGCAACCACTGCGGGAACATCAGCAGGGGCAGAGAGGGGTGCCAGGCCAAGGGTGTGGCGGAGGTATGGCAACATGGCAATCGAAGTCTGGCGCTTGGTGGTGGTGAAAGGCGAGAACTGGATGGTAAGGCTAACAGGAACATCGAGCTCCTGGCCGTCGTACTGGAAGCGAGGACCGAACTCGGTGATGTTCTGGTAACGCTTGGCAACGCGAGCCTCAAGGGCCTTGACATCAGCCTTAACGACGGGGCTGGCGTTCTTGATCGAGTCACGAATGTCCTCGACCTCCTCGAGCTTGTCCATGCCAAGCTTCTTCATAGCAGCCTCTTCACCGTCCATGGTGACCTGAGAAGGAACGGCCTCGGTCTCAGCGAGAGACTTGACAGCCTCAGCCTCCTGAACGCGCTCAGCCTGCTCACGGAGAGCAAGAGCTGCCTCGAATGCCTCACGCTCAAGAACAGCAATGAGAGCATTCTTGTCACGAAGAGCGGTAGCGGCATCAAGCTCAGCCTCAAGCTCCTCAGAGTCAGCCTCGGCACCGGCCTCAGCATCCATCTCAGACTCAGCCTCAACATCAACATCAACCTCTGTCTCAGCTTCTGCCTCTGCCTCAGCGTCAACCTCAGCCTCTGCATCAACCTCGGCCTCGAGCTCCACAGACTCCTCAAGGAAGGAGACGAAGGCAGCAGGGCGTGCAGCAGGGCGGCGCTTGGCCAAGTCAGTAACCTTGTTGTGACCGGCCTGGTAAGCAGCCCTGACGATCTCTTCGAAAGGAGCATTCTCGCGGACGATGGGGGTGGCCAAGATCTCACGAGCTGAAGCACGAACGGAAGAGGAAGCCGAGAAGAACACCGGGCGGGTGGCGTTGGTTGCGTTCTGTGCGGCAGTAACGTTGGCAACATAAGCAGGGTCAGTGTACACGGGCATGCCAGTGTAGTTGCCATGCGAACCAAGGTTCTGAGCGCGAATTGCAAGAGCACGAAGAGCGATGATACTCTTGGTTGCGTTGACATCGCAGCCAGCGTTGCACTGGGCAACAAGAGTGGAGTTGTTGCTAATGGTCGTGTTGGTCTTGCAGGCATTCTTGCAGCCATCGCGAGTCGCGTTGACAGCGCGCTCACGATCTAGAACCATCTTCGAGACAACGCACGAGTGTACGCACATACCCTTGTCATCCTCCTCAACACCCTTCTGGTCGCAAGACTTGGAGCAGTTGGGAGTGAACGCCTCAATTGCAGTCTGGTTGAATGCGAAGGGCTTGGCCAAATTAGTAATCGAAGCCTGCTCGAAGTGCTCAAGGACGGTGCGGCGAAGGACAGCACGCTGACGGTGGCGGCGCATGAGCTCGTTGAGGACCTTGCGGCCATTCTCGGACTCGCGGAACACGCGAGAGCGTCGGAGATACTCGGAAAGTGTGCCCTCGCGGCGGAAGCTCTCATGGAGACGCTGAGTAGCGACCTGGCGCAGCTTGTCAGTGTAGGCTGACTTAGGAAGTGGCGCAGGAAGCTGGGTGTGGGGAGTGAACTGCTGAGGAGCTGCCTTGAGCGCACTCTGCGATGAGTTGTGAGAATGAGCATAGACCTGGATGGTAAGGGAGTTACCAGAGTACTTGCCGAAACCGAAAGTACGGTCAATGAACTTCAGGAAACCCTCGATAGTGGCCTTCTTCAAGAGGAGCTGGGCATCAATGAAGCGCTGAGCAAAGTTGTAGCGCTGCGAGAGGATGGCCGACCAGGCATCCTTGGCATACTCAGCGTGGGTCGTGGCGTTGACGAGCTTGGACTCGTAAAGCGACATGACGTGAGTAGCGAAGGTCTTGGTGTCGATGGGGTTCTGCTCGTAGAGGCCATTGCGGAACGACGAGATGAAGGTCTGAATACGGTTGTCAACGTAAACAGGATCGTAACCAGTGGATTGAACCTGGATAACGATCTCATTAACGTTCTGAACGGTCTGGCCATTGGCCCACACGATGTAACCGAGTTGCTCTTGAGTTCGGAGAGAATTGTAAGCAGCCTTGTGGAGGTAGCGGTCGAGGAGCTGGAGATAGATGCGGTCCATCTCGTCCTTGGAAGCACCAGCCTGGTAGACGGCATAGACCATCGAGTTAGGCTCGTGAGGATCCAGAGAAGGAGTGTTGATGGTGTAGCGACCATCAAGAAGAGGTCGGCGAGACTTCCAGCTCTGGATGTGGCGGTGAGCATCCTTGAACGAGGTCGAGAGCGTCTTAAGGTTGAACGTCTTCAAAGCAGTCTCAACAAGCTTGCGACCCTCCCATGGGTAGATGTTACCGTTGACGAAAGCCTCGAGGCGTGCATCGCTGAAAATCGCGACGGGCCAGTTCTTAACGTCCTGGAGAGTGATGGAGTTGAGTGCAATGGCGAGCTCAGAGTTGGGGTGAGACTCACCGAGAGCCAAGCGAGCCAAGGAGCGAGCATAGCGGTAAGGAGCCTGGAACTTGCTGTTAGCAAGAGCCTCAAGAGCACGGTCACGAAGAATGGAGAAGCGTGCCTCGGTGCCGCGGAAGCCCTTAGCAGACATGCGGTATGCGATCGACTCGACAAAGCTCTCAAGGTGCTCGGCGTAACCGCTAACAGAGAGAGTCAAGCCCTCAGAGTCCGAGCTAATGTTGTAGTCGTAGCCCGCGGTAGACGCTGCGAATGCCCAGTCCTGAAGGATGTCGTTAACGAGCTGGATGTACATAGCGGTAAGGGCCGCTGCACGAGGAGACGAGGTAAGACCACGGACCCAAATGCGGAGAAGAGCGTTGGCGGTGGGGCGACCAAACTTACCGTCCTGCTTGAACCAGACGCGGACGGCAGGGCGCTCACGCTCAAGAACGATTTCAGGAGGAGCCAAGTGAATGGTGGCATTGGGGTTAACCTCGGTCATGAAGGACTTGCTAGCGAGGTCGTAGTATGTCTTAACCTTGAGTGCGTCACGGCTAGGGATCCAGCCGTTCTGACGTGGCAACTGAAGCAGAGCGGAGCTGCGGCGAACGCCAAAGACGTAGTCACGAGCAGTGTCCTCCTTCCAGATGCGAAGGGACTCTTGAGAAATGGGCTGAATGGTGTACTTAATACCGTAGTGAGGCTCAGTCTTGTCCAAAGTGAGGTCCTTGAACTGGGGCTGTGCACGGAAAATGGTCACCGTCTCAGGCTTAAGGTAGTCGATCAGGTCAAGGATGGCCTGCTTATCGAACTTGTAGAAGTGCGAGCGGCCAGAGAGCCAGTGGGCCTTGTCCAACCAGCGCATGCGTGCAGAAACATCGGAGACGAGGCGCTGAGGACGAGCCTTGGCAGCCCAGTTAAACTGAATCGTGGAGATACGGTTCAACTCAGTGAAGCGCCAGCGGTTGACACCCTTCTCGCGGATCAAGCGAAGAGCCTGGAAGACAGACTCAACGATCTCGTCGACGTGCTCCATACCGGTCGAGGTGAGGCGGAGCTCAATCTCGAAGAGCGAGAAAGTAGTCGCAGAGACCGAGGAGCCTGCTGAGATGCTTGTGACCCAACCCTTGTTGCGCAAGTGAGAAATGAGGGTCTTGGGACCGTCTGCCTCAAGAACGTGGCCAAGGTAGTTGGCGGGGTTGGTGAGGTAGTTCTTGATCTGGGACGGGATGGCCCACTGAAGGGTCAAGGTGTGGAGGCGGCGAACAGGCGAATAAGAAATGATCTTGTTCACGACGCTGCCGTTGTACACGACCTGGTGCTGATCAGGGAAGGCGACCGTGCGGTCACGGCGAACTGCACCTGCGGGAGTGGGGCGAACCGCAGAGAAGTACTTGTGAACCCAGCGAGAAAGGGTAGACAAGGGATGTGCACCAAGAACGACCAAGCGCATATTACCTGCAGTGTAGGTGGCGTTCCAGAGCTGGCGGAGGTGGTTCTGAAGAGTGGTCATAGGGTACTTGCCCAGGGTCTCAACAGAGCCAGTGCCGAACTTGTGGTACGGAGTAGACTGCGAAGCAACATGGCGCTTGAGCTGAGTGGTACGCCAGCCATCGTTCTCGATGTTCTTGCGGTGCTCAGAGTTGACGGCGTTCAACTCACGCTGAGCGTTGTCCAAACCAAGGCGAGGCGCGATGAAGAACTGCGCGAATCGGTCGAGCGCACCCTCGAGATCGCTTGGGAAGATATCGAGGTAGTAGTTGGTGTTCTCCATACCGGTGTAAGCGTTGTTGCTACCACCGTGCTGCGTGATGTACGTCTCGAAAGCGTTCTCCTGAGGGTACTTGTCAGAACCAAGGAAGAGCATGTGCTCGAGGAAGTGCGCCAAACCAGGGACCTCCGGTGGGTCGTTGAAGTAACCCGTACCGACGTCCATGGAAGCAGCTGCCTTGGGAGTCTCAGGATCCGAGATTAGGAGCACCTCAAGGCCGTTCTTCAAGGTGATGCTAGCATACTTGCGGTTGTCAAGCTTGCTACGCAGGATGGACTCGTCATTCTTGACGCTACCGTCATCGTGATCCGGGTCGAACTCGGCATCGTACTGACGCGTGCTGTTGCGAGTGCTGTTGCGAGTGCTGTTAGTCTTCACGTCAGCAACGCTGCCAGCCATATTGTTGCTAACAGCAGCGTGGTCGGTGTTGACCAACTCCTCACGGAGGAGGTAGTTGCGTGAGCCAACGCCTTGCTCGAGGAGCTCCATGAGCGGCGCTTCGTCCTGAGGCAGGCTCGTGCGGATCGCATCGATTTCCATTCGGGCAAGAGCCACGGTGGATCCCAGCGCGATCAGGAGGCCCAGGAGAAGACATGCCACCCAGTTGGGGTGGAGATTAGCCTTCAGAGACATGTCTCTTTGTGCTCCCTAAACTCGAGTTACGAGGTGTTGGGACGGATGTTGAAAGGTTAGTGAGCGAAGAAATGGAAACAGTGCGCAAGATCCCCTTCGGAGCATGCTCAAGCATGCAAATCCTGATAGATATAGTCAAAAGTCGATGCAACTTGGGCTCACGGGTATTCTGCACGCTTTTTCGCGCGGTCATAGCGAGCCCTTGACCAGATAAACCTCGTGAATCGATGGATTCTTTGGGTAAGAACGCAATCATACTCGTAACACGTCTCAGCACACGCGGTATGTGCCCCAAATTCGCGATGCTCTTCCCTTGGGCTACGACTGATTTTCCACCATTTTTCAACAGTTTCTTGATTTTTCTCCTTTTTTTTCGCCATTTTTGCATCTTTTTTCAGGATTTTCTCGGAATTTCCAGGATTTTCCGGTCTTGGTTTCAAAATCGCCTCGAGGCAGTGGCACGATGGGCTGGCGAGTGAGCGTCTTTGTCAGGATAACTCGAGCCAGAGTCGCTGGTAACCTAGGACAGTCAAGTTTCCCACCCGTGCTACTGCTCGTAATTAACCACCCCTCGATGAAACGCTGGGCTCGTATATCGGTTAGCAGTGCATTTCACGAGAGATAGACCTTTGAAGACAGGAAACCAGACGCCACCATTGAGGCTAATGGTAGTCATGCTCCAAGGACATAACTGCTTCCTAGCTCTAAAGTTTGCGCTAAGCATTGAAATGCATTTTCCTCGCGAGAACGCTAAGTCTATTGCCAAAGACCTCTCGTCGGGAACAACAGCGATTTCCGACCATCGCTCCGATTTGCCTGTCAATGGATATGGCTGGGGGGGGGGGGGGGGGGGGGGGTCGCCGCGGGGCGGGGGGGGAGCACGGGTGGGGGGAGTGGTGG